>Ga0207087_1014_pt1 | contig 38686 bp, 35 predicted proteins | sample Alteio_BWMinHeat_51_FD_153544 | JGI IMG/M metagenome (GOLD analysis project Ga0207087, IMG submission 153544) | Enriched cells from forest soil in Barre Woods Harvard Forest LTER site, Petersham, Massachusetts, United States -... | ecosystem: Environmental > Terrestrial > Soil > Temperate forest >... | reverse complement strand
CGATGGCGCGAGGTGATGTCATGGCTTTTGTCCGCCGGAAAGGGAATTGGTTTTATTTGGTGCACAATGTGCGCCGCGGCGGAAAAGTGCAGCAGTTGCATCTTGCGCGGCTCGGGGAACGCGCGCGGATCACCGATGAAGTGGTGCGCGAGGTTTCCAAGAAGCATCCGTTCATGGAGCTGAATTGGCGAGCTCTGCGAGCACAGATGAATAGTCAGGTGGATCTAGCCGATGCCAGCGCTCCGGCGATCCAGAAGCTCGTATCCAACCTGCGAGCACTGAACCTCGAACTGGCGGACCTCTTTCCGCCGCTTCTCCGGATTTCTGAAACGCCCACGGTGGCGCGAGAGCTATTAGTGCAACTTCGGCTTTTGCAATCCACACTTCAGGTAAAACTAAGCCAGTTAGACCGGAAGCGCGGACGGTTCAGTCATGCGACCTTGCGGATGCAAGGTCGTTAGGAGGAGACCATGAGCTCCCAAATACTGCCACTCGATCCAAGTCTACGCAGCAACACGACGATTGAATTTCATACCGCGTTGCGGTCGAAGATCGTCGGCCAAGCCGAAGGCGTGCAGGCGCTCGTGGACTTGTATCAGGTCTTCTGCGCCGGGTTGAACTCACCGGGGCGGCCGGTGGGGAATCTCCTCTTATTGGGACCGACCGGCTCGGGCAAGACCCGCATTGTGGAAGCGGCCGCGGAGATTCTGTTTGGAGATGCGCGCGCGGTGATCAAGGTGGATTGCGCGGAGTTTCAGCACTCGCATGAGATTGCTAAATTGATTGGCTCGCCTCCGGGGTATCTGGGGCACCGGGAAACGCATCCGTTGATCACCCAAGAAGAGCTGTCCAAGAGCCATACCGACAAGCTGAAGTTGAGCTTTTTGCTGTTTGACGAGATTGAGAAAGCGTCGGATGCCTTGTGGCAGTTGCTGCTGGGGATGTTGGATAAGGCCACGCTAACCCTGGGAGACAACCGGAGAGTGGATTTGTCACAGACGGTCATCTTCCTGACATCGAACCTCGGCGGGGGAGAGATCACGGAATTGATGCACGGCGGGATGGGATTCATCCAGCCGGGGGACATGCCGGCCACGGGGTTGGACGAGAAAGTGGAGCGGACGGCGATGGAAGCAGCGAGAAGGAAGTTTTCGCCGGAGTTCATGAACCGGTTGGACAAAGTGGTGGTGTTCCATCCGTTGCAGCGCGAACAACTTAAAGAAGTACTTGAGATTGAGTTGGGGCAGGTGCAGCAGAGAGTGCTGGAGACGGCGAAAGGGCAGTTTTTGTTCCGGGTGACGCCGGCGGGGAGGGATTTCTTGTTGCAGGAAGGAACAGACCAGCGATATGGAGCCCGGCACCTGAAGAGGGCGATTGAGCGGTACGTGGTGTATCCGCTGGCGAATCTGCTGGCTACAGAACAGGTGCATTTGGGAGACCTCGTTTGTATCGATTGGGACCTCAAGCACAAGGAATTGACGTTTGCTCGAGAGGGTGAAGGAGCGCTGGTGACGCCGGCGGTATCCCAAATTGGAACGCTCGCGGTTGCGGCGCAAGCAAAAGACGGCAACACCGCGGATGCGCCTGCTGAGGTGGTGGTGGCAGAGCGAAAATTGCGGGCGGCGCAGCCGTCGGCAGGACCGGCCTCGGCTCCGCAAGGCCGCAAGAAGTTGGATCGCTAGAAAAATCAATCACTTTGAAGGATTTGGGGCGCGCGCGCCAGGTCGCGGGCGCCCCTTTTTGTCGTTCGCGGACTGACAGAAATTGTTTGTTCCTCTCATTTTGAACCTGTAGGAAACAAAATCTCACCGTATGAGACTGTTTCCACCAGGGCAACACTCGTATGTCATTGAGTTTGTAGCGGTTTGTGCCGATGAGATTCAGAGTGCGGATTGGCAGTTCTCATGCTCTACTTCTTTCAAGCGCATGACTGAGACGCATAGGCGTCTTGGACAAGTGAACGCGGAAGGGAACGAAGCCATGAAAGCCGCCGCCAGACAGCAACTGGACCCAACTATCCGTAGCACCGACACCCGTGACTTTGAAGGAGCTTTGCGGTCGAAGATCGTGGGGCAAGCGGAAGGGGTACAGGCGCTCGTGGACCTGTATCAGGTCTTCTGCGCGGGGTTGAACTCGCCAGGGCGGCCTGTCGGAAACCTGTTGTTTCTTGGTCCAACGGGTTCGGGCAAGACCAGAATTGTCGAAGCGGCCGCTGAGATTTTGTTTGGGGATGGGCGCACGGTGATTAAGGTGGATTGCGCGGAATTCCAGCATTCTCATGAAATTGCCAAGCTGATTGGCTCACCTCCGGGGTATTTGGGACATCGGGAGACTCACCCGTTGATCACCCAGGAAGCTTTGTCTGCGAGCCATACGGAGAAGTTGAAGTTGAGCTTTTTGTTGTTCGATGAGATTGAAAAGGCGTCGGACGCCCTTTGGCAGTTGCTGCTGGGAATGTTGGATAAAGCGAGTTTAACCCTAGGAGACAACCGACGGGTGGACTTGTCGCAGACGGTCATTTTCCTAACGTCGAATTTGGGCGGGGGAGAGATCACGGAATTGATGAACGGCGGTATGGGCTTCATCCAGCCAAAGGACAAACCAGCCGCAGGACTTGACCAAAAAGTCGAACGAACGGCGGTGGAAGCGGCGCGCAGGAAGTTTTCGCCGGAGTTTATGAACCGGCTGGACAAAGTGGTGGTGTTTCATCCGTTGCGCCGGGAACAGCTTGAAGAAGTGTTGGAGATCGAGCTGGGCCAAGTGCAGCAGAGAGTTCTGGAAACGGCGAAAGGGCAGTTCCTGTTCCGAGTTACGGAGTCCGGAAGAGAGTTCTTGTTGCAGGAAGGAACCGATCAGCGCTACGGAGCGCGGCACTTGAAGAGGGCCATCGAGAGGCACGTGGTATATCCGCTGGCAAATCTGCTAGCCACGGAGCAGGTGCACTTGGGCGACTTGGTGTGCATCGATTGGAGCAAGGGAAATGAAGGACTGAGCTTTGTTCGCGAAGGGGAGAATTTGGCGATGCCGGCAAGGCGGCCGGAGCCAGTGGCCACCGCGCGGGCTACGCAGGCTCGGAGCGGCAAGAGCATTGAGGCACCGTCTCCAGCAATTGGGCCTGATCCAACACCGCGGATGGCGCGCTGAGAGAACATCTCGTTTTACTTCATGAAACGACCCGGGAGGATTCCTTCCCGGGTTTTTTCTTTTGCGGGCGGCTCGGTGTAGAGTTATTGGTATGGGTCCTTCTTGGCTGCGTGTTCCGGGAGCAACAATTCTCGTGTTGCTGTGTCTTTTGATAGCGCCGTGCGCGCGCGCGCAGCGGACGCAGTTCAAGGCAGGATGGAATCTTTATTCGCCGCAGGAAGATATCAGGCTGGGGAAGCAAGTGGCGGTGGATGCGGAGAAGCAGTTGCCGTCATGCAACTCGAAGAAAGTGGACGCTTACTTGGCCGAGCTTGGCAGCAAATTGATTGCTAAGCTGCCGACAGGAGGAGTGGAGTATCCGTTTGAGTTTCATTGCGTGAATGACAAGGCCATCAATGCGTTTGCCTTGCCGGGCGGTTTTGTGTTTGTCAACCGCGGAGGTATCGAGGCGGCTGACAATGAAGCGCAGCTTGCTGGAGTGATGGCCCATGAGCTTTCGCATGTGGCGCTGCGGCACGGGACAAGCGAGGCGACCAAGGCCCAGGCAGCGCAGACGGGCGTGGGAATACTGGGAGCTATTTTTGGAGGAAATGCGGGCGGGGCGTTGTTGACCGAACTCGGAAGGTTCAGCGCGGGGGGAGTGTTGCTGCGGTATTCGCGTTCTGCGGAGACCCAAGCGGACGTTGTTGGGACCCAAGTGCTTTACGATGCGGGATACGACCCGCGGGCGCTGGCGCAGTTTTTCGAGAAGATCGAGGCGGATAGCAAAGGACAGAACCCGCCGGAGTTTTTTTCGGACCATCCGAATCCGGAGCACCGCGTGGAGCGTGTCGAGGAGGAGATCGACAAGTTGGGCGGGCTGCCGAGGAATGTGAAAAAGGACTCGGCGGAGTTTGAGGCGATCAAGCGCGAGGCCTTGGCCCTGCCGACGGTAAAGAAGGACATTCTGACTGCTGGCGGACGTGCTCCCAGACCGATGGGGCCACCGCCTGTGCCTTCTCGGAATTATACGGAGTATCAGGCCAGCGCGTATGGGATGAAGTATCCAGACAACTGGAAAAAATATGGGGAGAAAGACAGTGTTTCGTTTGCGCCAGATGGCGGTGTGATGGAAGGGGAAGACGGGCAGGCTGGGTTGGCGTACGGGGTCATCGTGAACGTGGCGAAGGTCGAGGGAGATGCCGGCGACGCCAAGGCGCTGGAAAAGGCGACGCGCGATTTGATTGGGACGCTCGAGAAAAGCAATCCGAAGATGAAGATTGCGCGCCAGCCTGGGCGCGTACGTTTGAACGGCCAGACCGCGCTTTCGACGTATTTGAGCAATGAGTCTCCCGCGGGTGGGGAGGAGACGGATTGGCTCATTACGGTCGTCCGGCCGCAGGGGTTGGTGTCTTTTGTGTGTGTAGCACCGCAGAAGGATTATGAGAACTACGACAAGACCTTCAGCACGATTCTTGACAGCGTGCGGCTGGCGAAATAAACAAGCGCCACTCGGAATATCGGCGGGGGACATTGCCTGAGAAGAACTACTTTTCCGATTCTATCCACAGCAATTTGAGCGATTGACCCAGCGGCCTCGAATCTCATGCTTTGTTTGCGCCCAACGCTCCTGCTCTATGTCTAAGACGAGCTTTTCTTCCTGTATGTACGAGAATTAACGCCGGACTCACACGATCGCAACAACTCGCCTATATCACTCTTCACGGGAGGATTTCTTATGTTTTCTAAGTTGCTAGCCAAGCCATGCTCGTTTCTTCTTGCTTCAGCCATCTCGCTTGCTCCGGTCGCCGGCGCGCAAGACGGGCACCATTCCGATGACCACCTCGGTAATCGCCACGTGTTACTCATTAGCATCGACGGAATGCACGCGGTTGACTTTGAAAACTGCGTGGGCGCCGGCACTTGCCCAACTCTCGCGGCACTCGGCAAGACGGGCGTAAACTACACCCGTACAACCACTTCCAGACCATCCGATTCCTTTCCCGGCCTGATGGCACTGGTGACCGGTGGGAGCCCCCGAGCGGTAGGCGCGTTCTACGACGTGGGTTACGATCGCGTTCTGGCACCGCCGAAGATTGCTACGGGCAACCAACTGCCGGGCGGGGATTGTGTCGTAGGTCAAATCCATCGAAACTCAGACGGATCAACCGGAACACAGACCGAATACGAGGAAGGCAACGAATTCGACGAGACGCAGCTCAACGGCCGCCCCTTTCCTCCGACCAGTCCGTTAGATGCCATCGACGGTGGCGTTAAATCCATCAATCCCGACCGACTGGTGCGCGATCCGTTCAACAACTGCCAACCCGTTTACTCCTGGAACTTCGTTCGCACGAACACCATCTTTGGCGTGGTCCACGCCGCGGGCGGCTACACAGCCTGGTCCGACAAGCACGCCGCTTACGCATCCGTTTCCGGCCCCACCGGAACCGATCAACCCAGCAACGTGGATGATTACTATTCGCCTGAGGTCAACTCTCTTCAGATTGTGCTACCCGGAATTAAGACGGCAGGCTTAACCCCCAAAGCCGTTTTTGACTGCGGCACGCTTGTTCCCAATGGCGGTGACTGGACCACCGATTTCGACGCCATCAAGTGCAACGACCAACTGAAGGTCAACGCCGTGCTCAACCAGATCCACGGCAGAACGCACCTGGGTACGAGCAAGGCTCCTGTCCCAGTAATCTTCGGCATGAACTTCCAGGCGGTCAGCGTTGGACAGAAGCTGATTGAACCCAAATCCGCTGTCAGAACCGACGCAAACACTGGCGGCTATGAGGATGCCCAGGGCACGCCTAGACCCAAAATGCTGGCCGAGATTCAGTTCGTGGATGCAGCGATCGGGCAGATGGTCGCTGCGCTCAACGAGGAAGGCCTTTTTGACTCGACCACGTTCATCATTACCGCCAAGCATGGTCAGTCGCCGATCGACCCGAACCGTTTCTTCCCCATTCCAGGCGCTTCCGGCAACAACGGCACGCCACCGTCGGGGATCATCCCGAATCTTCTCCCGGCAGTTTACAGAGACCCCAATAACGGTCTCGGACTCGCCGAGGACGACATTTCCCAGATCTGGCTGGCAGATTCAAGCCGCACCGGAGACGCTGTAACGGCTCTGGAGAATGCCGCGACAGCGATCGGACTGGGCCAGATCTACTTCGGCGCCTCACTGAACACCCTCTTCAACCCGCCTGGCGTGCCGAATAACCCCGGGCCCTGCTGCTTTCTCAGGCCTGGGGGCGACCCGCGTAGCCCCGACATCGTATTGATTCCAAACGTCGGCGTGGTCTATACCGGAAACCTAAAGAAGCAATCCGAACATGGCGGCTACGCCTGGGATGATACCAACGTGATGTTGTTGGTATCCAATCCCCACATTCACGCCCGCACCATTCACAGCTTTGTGGAGACCGCTCAGGTGGCTCCCACGATCCTCGAAATCCTGGGACTCGATCCTGACAAGCTGGATGCCGTCCGCAAGGAAGGCACGCCAGTGCTTCCTGCCGTACAGTTCGGCGATGACGGCCAGCGCTAGTTCGCACCGCATCGCAATCGCTGGCAAGACACTGCAATAAATACCCGGAAGCGGGCGTCTCGACGAGGCGCCCGCTTTTTTTGTTGGGCGAGTATCGATGCTCGCTGGCATCGAACGGCAGACCTTTTTCGCGTTGCTAGACTACCTTAGCTGCAAACTCCTGGTGCGCGGCAGTGTGGTGTGTTCTATAGAGACTGGCGGCACGTTCGATGGCATCGGCGATGCTCGCACAGATGTTTTCCGTGCCGACGTGGCGCTCGAATTCGGCTTGATGCATGAGCTGGGCGGGTTGTTCGCGAGCGCCACAGAGCAACAGAGACCGGCCGGAGGCGTGCAGCGTGTCGGCCAGGTCCCGGATGGCGCCCAGACCGGTGGCGTCGATGGCCGTCATGTTGCGGAGGCGCAGGATTATGATTGGCGGCAGGGAATTCAATTCAGCGAGGATTTCCGCGAATTTGTCGGTAGCTCCGAAGAGGAATGGCCCGTGAATGCGATAGACCGTCGCGTAAGGCGGAATGTCTTTGCCTTGCAGGATGTGCTTGCGGCTGTCTTCGACGTAGTCTTTCGTTACGCGTGCAACGGTTGTCGTGCGGGAAACTTTTCGAATGAACATTAGCGCGGCGAGGACCATGCCCACTTCGACGGCAAAGGTCAGGTCCGCAAGCACGGTTAGAGTCAGGGTAATCAGCCAGACGGCGATATCGGCGGCGGACAGTTTCAAAATTTCTGGGATTTCGTGCCATTCGCCCATGTTGTAGGCGACGATCATCAGGATGGCGGCGAGTGCGGCGAGAGGAACGTTTTTCACCAGCGGCGCGGCGAAGAGCACGATGGCGAGGAGCGTGAGGGAGTGAATAATTCCCGCGAGCGGAGTTTTTGCACCGGAGCGCACGTTGGTGGCGGTGCGTGCGATTGCCCCCGTGGCCGGCAAGCCGCCAAATAATGGGGAGACGATATTGGCTAGGCCTTGCGCCACTAGCTCGACGTTGGGATTGTGCTTGTCGTTGCTCATGCGGTCGGAGACGACTGCGGACATCAGAGATTCGATCGCGCCGAGCATGGCGACGGTGAAGGCCGGGGAGAGGAGTTGGCGCGCGATGTCGTAGCTGAAATGCGGTATGGCAAACGTGGGAAGGCCGCTCGGAATACCTCCGAAGCGCGTACCAATCGTTTCGACGGGGATGCGTAACAGAGTGACGGCTATCGTTGCGCCGAAGGTGACGACGATTGCTCCCGGGATGCGCTTGGCAAACTTGAGACAAAAAATCATTACGGCGATGGAAAGGATGGCGAGGGCGGTCGCGGGCATGGAGATGGTGTTCCAAGCTGCGCCGAAGGCTTCCATGCGATGGAAGAAGTCGCCGGGGACGTGGTCCATGCGGAGGCCGAAGAAATCGCGAATCTGAGTGCTGGCGATGAGGATGGCGATGCCGTTTGTGAAACCGATGATCACCGGGCGGGGGAAATACTTGACAGCCGTACCCATGCCGGTGATACCGAGAAGAACGAGGAGGACGCCAGCCATCATGGTGCATTCGAAGAGGCCGTCGATGCCGTGCTTGGCGATGATTCCGGAGATGACCACTACGAAGGCGCCGGTGGGGCCGCCGATTTGCGTTTTTGAACCACCGAGAGCGGAGATGATGAAACCGGTGACGATGGCGCAGTAGATTCCGGCTTGCGGCGAGACCCCGGAGGCAATGGCGAAGGCCATCGCCAGGGGAAGAGCGACCAAGCCTACAGTGACGCCCGCAATCAGATCGGAGAGGAATTTATGACGGTCGTAATCGCGCAGTAAGAGAACGGATTTTGGAAGCCACTGATTCAGCACGGATGTCATTCGAGCACGAGCCGAGGAGCTAACTCCAGCCCGATAAGTCTATCAGGGGAAGGGCGACCGGAGTTTCGCGAAAGAACAAGTGTGCCTCAAAGGAAAAATGTGCCGGCCCGACGTGACGAAACGACGGCGCCAGCGGTTTTTGGTTTAGTCCGCGGCTTCGGTGCGAGATGCTGGGGGCTTCCAGCGCAGCATGGGTTTGCGCGCGGCGCCCACTTCATCGAGACGGCGGACGCGCGTGGTGTGCGGAGCGGTCTTGACGAGTTCGGGGTTGGTGGCGGCTTCCTCGGCGATCGAGCGCATGGCATCGATGAAGAGGTCGCACTCTTCGCGGGATTCCGATTCGGTTGGCTCGATCATTAGCGCGCCCGGAACGATCAGCGGAAACGCGGTGGTGTAGGGGTGGAAGCCGTAGTCGATGAGGCGTTTGGCGATGTCCATGGTGTTGACGCCATTTTTCTTTTGGAGCGCGTCGCTGAAAACTACCTCGTGCATGGAGGGCAGAGAATAGGGGAGATCGAAAATGCCTTCGAGGTGCTTGCGGATGTAATTTGCGTTTAGGACGGCATCTTCGGTGGCCTGCCGGACGCCCGAGCCGTACGCGAGGATGTAAGCGAGTGCTCGGACGAGGACGCCGAAGTTTCCGCTGAAGGCTTTGACTCTGCCGATGGAGTCCGGGCGGATTTGTTCGAGCGCCAGACGGCCTGCCTCTTTTTCTACGAGGATTGGCACAGGACGGAAGGGTTCGAGGATTTTTTTCATCGCTACCGGGCCGGCTCCGGGACCACCGCCACCGTGCGGGGTCGAGAAAGTTTTGTGCAGGTTTAGGTGCATGACGTCGACGCCCAGATCGCCGGGGCGGGTGATGCCGGTCAGCGCGTTCATGTTTGCGCCGTCCATGTAGAGGAGGGCCCCTTTGGCGTGCAGAATTTCCGCAATTTCCGGAATGCGCTCTTCAAAAATGCCCAGCGTCGAAGGATTGGTGATCATCAGCGCGGCGACGTCTGGGGTGACCAGGTCGCGCAGTTTATCGACGTCGATTTGACCGTGCGATTCGGACTTGATGTTTTCTACTTCGTAGCCGGCGATGACCGCGGTGGCGGGATTTGTGCCGTGTGCCGAATCGGGAATCAGAACTTTTTTGCGCGGGTTGCCGTTTTTCTCGTGGTAGGCGCGGATTAAGAGCAGACCTGTCAATTCACCTTGCGCGCCGGCAGCTGGTTGCAGCGTGACTGCGTCCATGCCAGTGATTTCGAGAAGACAGTTTTCGAGGAGTTGCAGAATTTTTAGGCAGCCTTGGGAGAGTCCCTGCGGCTGGTAGGGATGCTCGGTGGCGAGGCCATCGAGGCGGGCGACAAATTCGTTGACGCGCGGGTTGTATTTCATGGTGCAGGAGCCGAGCGGATACATGCCGAGATCAATGGCGTAGTTCCAGGTGGAGAGGCGAGTGAAGTGGCGAATGACTTCGATTTCGCTGACTTCGGGGAAACCTTCTACGCCTTTCTGGCGGTGACTCGCGCCTAAGGCTTTGGCGGGATCGGCGGCGGGGACGTCCAGCGGGGGGAGTTCGAACGCGCGCTTGCCGGGAGAGGATTTTTCGAAGATCAGGCCTTCGTTTTGGCTAGTGTGTCGTGTGGCTTTTTTGATTTTGTCAGTCATGTTTGTTCGAGCTTCGAGTGGGGCAGCGTGCTGCGCCACTACAAAGGAATTCCTTCCTCTAAACGGGTTGCTCGAGGGCGCGGCGAACGGCCGCGGCGAAACGCTCGATTTCGGCGCGCGGTGTAGTTTCTGTGACGCAGACTAGCGCGTGCTTGGTTAATTCGGGGTAGGCCGTGCCGAGGACGAAGGGGCCGATGATTTTTTCGCGTTGCAGATGGGCGTTCACGATTTTGACGGAGCGCGGGAGCTCGACTGTGAATTCGTTGAAGAATGGGGCGTCGAAAGCGCGGCGGACGCCGGGAATGTTTTCTAGTTCGGCGAGGGCGAATTTGGCTTTCGAGAGATTTTGGTGAGCCATCTCGCGGAGGCCTTCTTTGCCGAGCAGCGTGAGGTGGACCGTCGCGGCCAGCGCGCAGAGAGCTTGATTTGTGCAGATGTTGGAGGTGGCTTTCTCGCGGCGGATGTGTTGCTCACGCGTGGCTAGCGTCAGAACGAATCCGCGGCGGCCTTCTGAGTCGGTGGTCTGGCCGGCGAGACGGCCGGGCATTTGGCGGACAAACTTGTCGCGCGACGCAATGACACCGGCGAAGGGGCCGCCGTAGCTCGGAGCCAGGCCGAAGCTTTGCGCTTCCATGGCGACGATGTCGGCTTCCGCGGGCGGAGTCAATAAGCCGAGCGAAACACCTTCTGTGATAGCGGTCACCAGGAGCGCGCCGGAAGAGTGCGCGGCGTCCCGAAGTGGGGCAAGCGATTCGATCACGCCGAAAAAGTTCGGGGACTGAACGACCACCGCTGCAACATCGTCTTGGAGCGCGGATTCGAACGCTTTAGGATCGAGCGTGCCGTTCGCGCTGTAGCCAATTTCTTCCACGCGCAGACCAGAATTTTTGGCGTAGGTCTTGAGGACGTCGCGATATTCCGGATGTAGGGAACGCGCCACGAGGATGCGGCTGCGGCCGGTGAGGCGCTCGGCCATCAGGACGGCTTCGGTGGTGGCCGTGGAACCGTCGTACATGGAGGCGTTGGCGACTTCCTGGCCAGTGAGCTGGCACATCAGCGTTTGAAACTCGAAGATGGCTTGCAGCGTGCCCTGCGTGATTTCCGCTTGGTAGGGAGTGTAGGAGGTGAGAAACTCTCCGCGCTGGATGATGGCGTCAGTGACCACGGAGCGAAGATGATTGTAGACGCCCGCGCCGAGAAAGCTGGTGTAACCGCCGGAATTTTCCGCCGCGCGTGCTTTGAAAAAGTCGATGACTTCAGTTTCGGATAGGGGCCCGGGCAACTTCAGCGCTTGGCGAAGACGGTAACGCTCCGGAATGCTTGAAAACAGATCATCGACGGATTTTGCGCCAATGGCGGCAAGCATGTCTTGCCGCTCGGCGGGACTCTTCGGAAGATAGCGCATCAGGCGGAGGCTTCCTTGCTTTGCGAGGCAATGTAGGCCTCGTAGGCAGCTGAATCCATTAGGCCGCTGACCTCCGAAGGGCTGGCGAGGCGAACCTTGATGAGCCAGCCGGCGCCATGCGGGTCGGTGTTAATGTTTTCCGGAGTATTGTGCAACACGTCGTTGGCCTCGACGACTTCTCCCGAGGCGGGAGCGTAAATGTCGCTCACGGCTTTTACCGATTCGACGGTGCCAAAGGTTTTGCCGGCTTCGATCTTCGAGCCAACTTTTGGAAGCTCGACAAAGACCACGTCGCCGAGCTCGTGCTGCGCGTAATCGGTGATTCCGATTGCGGCCAGATCACCTTTTAGGTCAACCCATTCATGTTCCTTGGTGTAGCGATAATTTGCAGGATACGCCATTGGACCGCTCCTCACCGCCCCGGTTAGGCCGGGGCCGACCTGATTACCCTTGCTTCAGACATTCGCCGTGGCTTCGGGCGCCGCAGCTTTCTTCATCCGTTTGTAGAATGGCGTTGCGACCACCTGGGCTTTGCACTTCTGCGCGCGAATCTGCACGTAGATTGGCGTGCCGAGAGCCGTCATCGCCGGCGGGACGTAAGCGAGCGCGATGTTTTTAGAGAGCGTCGGCGAGGGCGAGCCGCTGGTGACCACGCCGATCAATTCGCCGCTTTCGTTCGAGCAGCAATACTCATCACGCGCGATGCCCCGGTCGACCATCTCGAGGCCGACCAGCGCACGCGTTTGACCCGCGGCTTTCGCGCGTAGTAACGCCTCTCGGCCAATGAAGTCGCCTTTTTCCATTTTGCAGTAGCGGTCCAAGCCCGCTTCCCACACGTTTATTTTGTCGCTGATTTCGTGGCCGTAGAGGGCCATCTTGGCTTCGAGGCGCAGAGTATTGCGCGCGCCCAGGCCGCAGGGAATGATGTCGAACTCGCGTCCGGCCTCTATCACCGTGTTCCAGACCGTCTCGCTCGTCCGGGCGTCCGAGGGAACGTAGATCTCGAAACCGTCTTCGCCGGTATAGCCGGTACGCGCGATGAGTGTGGTCTCGAGACCCGAGACGGTGCCATGTGTGAACCAATAATTTTTGATGATACCGAGATTTGTATCGGTAAGTTTCTGCAACAACTCTAGCCCACGAGGGCCTTGGATGGCGAGTTGTGTGTATGCGTCGCTGAGGTCTTCGACGACGCAGTCGATACCTTTCGTGTTTTCGCGAACCCAGCTGACGTCTTTTTCGCGCGTGCCGGCGTTGATCACCAGCAAAAAGTCGTCTTCGCCGAGACGGTGGACGATTACGTCGTCAACAAACGTGCCTTGCGGATAGAGCATCGCCGAATAGTGCGCCTGGCCGATGGCCAGTTTCGACGCGTCGTTCATGCTGATGTGCTGGACCGCGGCGAGAGCGCCCCCGGGGATGCCACCACCGTGAATCCGGATGTCGCCCATGTGGCTGACGTCGAATACACCCACGCCGGTGCGCACGGCTTTGTGCTCGGCCACCAGGCCCCCGCTGGCGGGGTACTCGACGGGCATATCCCAGCCGCCGAAATTGACCATTTTCGCGCCCAAACGGCGGTGCACCGCGTTAAGCGGCGTCTTTTGAAGTTCGGTGATAGAAGGAGTCGTGACGGATTCCATTCCGTATGCTCGGGAAGAAAGTGATATTAACATGCAGCTCGAAACGCGTCAAAGAAGAGCTGGAGGCCGCGCGACGGACGAGGATGAGCGAACCGTGTGGCGCACAAGAACGGGACAGGCCAGGTCATGGAAGAAACGCGGCATTGCACATCGTCCAGCTTGCTGGCTTCGGCCAACGTCAGGTACAGTTTTGATGGAGGCTCCTATGCAGGCTCCCGTAGTTTGCGTTCAATGCGATAAGCCGGAAGGTCAATGCAACTGTGAGAAGTATTGCACGATTTGCAAAGGGCAGACCAACGTGAAGCTCTGCGCCGACGGCCTGTACTATTGCCCGGAGTGCCGGGAAGCTTGCGATGTCTCGCTCGCGAGCAGCCACAGTGAGCGCTGAAGCCAAGAGTATTCAGTTGCAGATTGACGCCGACCCGCGGCTGGCGGCCGCTGTGGGCGGCGCCGCGCGTTACTTCGCAGAGTCCGCTGGTCTCACCAGTGACGAGGCTAGCGAGCTCAAGAAGTCCGTCGTCGCTGCCTGCGAAGAAGCGTTCGAACATCTCACCGGGGAACATCCGCACCTGACCGTGACGCTTACGCGTTATCCGGATCGCATTGAAGTCGCCATGGCTCACGAAGGCGGCGGGGCGCCGGCCGTGGGACTGGACCGCGTGGCCGGGTTTGCGAATCAGCTCGGCTCGGGCGGGTTAGGCGGAGTTGACCGCGTTCAGTACGAAGCGCACGAGGGATTGGCGGTCACGCGCTTGACCAAGTACTTGGGCCACGCGCCGCACATCGCCTAGATCTTTACGGAAAAGCAGAAGAGCCGAGCACGCTTCCGTGTCCGGCTCTTTTTGTTTTTGTGAAGCAAGACGCCGCAAATCCAGATTCCTACATTTTGAAAGAGAAAGTATTGTGCTTGATCAGCGAGGACATTTGATCGTCGCTGAGGGACATATGCAGCGTCACTCGGTCGCCACCAGGCGTGATGCGAACCTGATCAAGCAACTGAGCGAGATCCGGATTGTCTTTTTGCGCTTGAAAACGTTTGTAGAGAAACCCCGCCTGCAGCAACTGGCCCAGCGTGTTGGCGTCATCGGTTGAACCGCAGATCGCCTGGACTTTTGCGTCGAGGTCGCTTCCGGCTTCGATATTGATGATGGTGTTTTGCATGCGCGTCACCAGCTTCGCAGCCTCGGGGAACTGTTGGATCTCCGGAGCGAGTTGCTGGATGGCCAGGCGAGTGTAGGCAGGGTTGGTGACCAGCCACACGGAGCTGCCCGTGTTGGCTTCATTGATTAGCGAGGAAAATTTGTCGTTGCGCAGGAGACTGTCCTCATCGCCGAAACGCACTCCAATCATTTTTTCCAGGATGCTCTTGTGCCCATATGCGGCGGTGCTCGCATCGATGAAAACGAAGAAGAGGTCCGTGGCGCCGGTTCCGGTGCCAAAAGCGTAAAGCGTATAGCCGTGGATGGTGGCCGTGGGCAGCTTTTGCCTCTTGAAGTAGGTTGCGGTGGAGTCCTGGTTGAAGTTGCCGATCGCAATGCCCACCATCTGTTCACCGGTAGGAACGGCGTCCGAGCCGGCACCCTCAGTCTTCGCAGTCAGTCCCTCGGCAACGAGAGCCCAGGCGATTTCATCGACCTGGCTGTTCGGATCATTGCCCGTGGAAGCCAGGAATTTTTCGAACTGCCGGAAACGCTCGGGAAGCACCTGCTCCTGCAATTGCGGAAACCATTTCAAAGTGCGGGCTTTCTTCAAGTCGGCGTAGCCAAATTCACCAACGTCTTTGGGAAACATTCCGATAATATCCGCGCCCAGGTGGCCGGCCTCGGCCGGCTTGGGCAGCGTCAGCGCCACGATCGCCAAAAGGCCAATAGCCAAGAATTTGTAAATTGCCGACCCCATGCGGATGGGGCTTAGAGTCGCTGTCAGTTTCATGTAGTGCTCCTTTCAATGGCCTGGGAAAGATCTATTCTACGCAGTCGTCGAGCGTGGTGCATTCCCCAATCGTTCCCGAAGCGATGCTATTTTTGAGCGCGTGTCAGCAACGTAGACACTATCGGCAATTCCATCGAGATTAGTCTCGACGTTGGCCAAAGCCCCGCGCGCCCCCGCCCGGGCCATGTAACGTGCCACTTCTAAGTCTGACCTCATGGATGCGGCAGCGATAGCGTCCAGTTGTCCCAAGCGTTCGAAAAGGGCAACGGTATGCTCTGCCACCGCAAGCGGAACGTCGGACGCCCGTTTAGTGGCGGCTTGAATCGAAGATTCCCGTTTTTGCACTTCCTCGGCGTTGCCTTGCGGCAGCTTGAACGCGGCCATGACTGCGTCGTAGGAAGCGGCGTCGCGGTCGATGGCTTCCGCGAGTTCGTCCGTGACACGGCGCAGGTAGTCCAGTTCTCCCGACAGCATGTCAGCGTATGCAGCTTGCGACTTCTTTTTGCGAGAGAGTCCCGCAACCATCTGTCCAAGCGAAGCTGCCAATGCGCCTGCCAGAGCGGAAACGCTGCCGCCCCCGGGCGTCGCTGTCGGCGCGGCCACGGCTTCCAGAAATGGACGGGCCAAGTCGGCCAGTTTGCCGTCCTTGCGGACTTCGAGCGGGGCTCCGCTAAGCGCATCGGCCAACTTGTTTTCAAACACCTGCGCAGGAGAGAAGTTTTCCAGTTGCAAGAAAAAATCAGCGGCCATTTCGATTGCTTTTTTGGGGATGAGGCCGACAATTTCGCTGCCGACAGGTGCCGCGCCATAGCGCTCCGCTTCACGCTTGACCATCTCGTATACGCGGTGCATCGGAGTTTGCTCGAAGTCCGTGAGGTTGATGGAGACTTGCGCGAGGTTGCGCGCTTTCAGCTCCACTCCCATGGATTTGACGTAGCGGAGGCCGCCGGAGGAAAAGCGGATGGCTTTCGCGATTCTGTTGGCGATGGTCACATCCGAAGTGTTGAGATTGACGTTGTAGGCAATCAGGAATTTCCGCGCACCGACCACCGTGACTCCCGCTGTCGGGTGCAGCTTCGGCTCGCCAACGTCGGGCTGGCGGTCGTGATTGTTCTTCATTTCCTGGCGCAAGCCCTCAAACTGGCCGCGACGGACATTTTCCAGATTGACGCGGTCAGATCGCTTGGCTGCAGCTTCGTAGAAAAACACGGGGATTCTGTAGCGCGCCCAAATCTCGTGGCCAGTGCGGTGTGCCAGAGCGACGCAATCTTCGATGGTTACACCTTCGATCGGAATGAACGGAACAACGTCGGTCGCGCCGACGCGCGGGTGCGCTCCGGTGTGTTTCGTAAGATCGATTAGTTGCATGGCCTTGCCTATGCCGCGCAGGGCCGCCTCCGCGACGGCATCCGGCTCGCCCGCTAGGGTGATCACGCTGCGATTGTGGTCGGCATCCATCTCGCGATCGAGGACATAGACGCCGGAGACGGTGCTCATGGCCGAGACAATGGCGTCAACCTTCGCGGAATCTCGTCCCTCGGAAAAATTCGGCACGCATTCAATCAGTCGTTTCATTCGGAAAGGTGCCCCCGCGTCTCACCACACCATCATAGGAGATTTTGTGCCTCGAGAGCCAACTGCGCGCTGCCAGAGGTCGGTCCTGCTGCTAGGCAATAGCCTGTCGAAGGATTATTTTGGAGGCCTAATAAAAGGGCTCGGCGGAGGATATCTCTTGTCACCCTCTGGCGGCATCGGACGGAAATCTTTGCTCACCCGCGGTAACGCTGGCGGAGTGTACTGTTGCGGTGGCAAGGACGCCAAAGGCTTTTTCTCTTCCTTTTTGGGAGCTGGCGCGCCCTTCATGTAGCGCACCAGCTGCCTGGCAAAAAAGACAACGCCCACGATCCAGAGGCCAACTACGGCGGACTCGTCCCAGCGCAGGCCGAACGCCGCCAGAATAAACAGGACGACGCCAAAGAGAATTCCCAAAAAGGGATAAAAGTACTCCGACAGCAAAGACTTCTGCTCTGTCCTCTTCACTGGGAGGATTTTTATCTTTTTGACCGGTTTCTTGCGCGGGTCAGCGTGTGGTTTTGTTGGCGACATGGACCACGACACCCCGTTTCATAGTCAACCAGCAGGTGTTCATCCCAAAATAATAAGGAATTTCGCGGTAATCGGCCACTTCGAAGACGGCGAGGTCCGCGAATTTGCCAACCCCGAGAGAACCGATGTGCTTCTCGCGGCGAAGGGCATAGGCTGCGTTAATAGTCGCGGCGGTGATGGCTTCGGCAGGAGTCATGCGGAGTTGCGTACAAGCAAGCGAGAGGATCATCGGCATGCTTACGGTCGGGCTGGTGCCGGGATTGTAGTCGGTCGCCAGCGCAACGATTGCGCCCCTATCGATCAGCTTGCGGGCCGGCGCGTATTGCTCGAGGCCGAGATGGAAATCGCAGCCGGGCAGTAGCGTCGCAACGGTCCGAGACTTGGCTAGCGCCGCGATGTCGCTGGAATTGACTTGCTCGAGATGGTCGCAACTGGCCGCGCCAAGTCTGACCGCCAGTTGAGCGGCGCCGCGGCGCGTAAGCTGTTCCGCGTGCAGCCTCGGCGCTAGGCCGTGGCGTTTGCCGGCTTCGAGGATTTGCTTGGCTTGCTCTCTGGTAAACGCCCCTCGGTCGCAGAAGACGTCGCAGAACTCCGCGAGTTTCGCTTGCGCCACCTCGGGAATGAGTTTTTCAGTGAGCAGCCGAATGTACCTTTTCGCGCCTGTAGACGATTTGCGATACTCCCGAGGAACTACATGCGCGCCGAGAAACGTCGAAACGATGTCCAGAGGCTGATCCGCGGCAAGTTCCTTGTGGAGGCGGAGAATTTTCAATTCGCTCGCTACATCCAGGCCATAGCCGCTTTTGGCCTCGATCGTTGTCGTACCATAAGCGGCGAATTGCGCGAGCGCCTGGCGCGCGCGTCGTTTCAGGGCTTCCGATGTGGTGGCACGCAGTTTTTTGACGGAGTTCAAGATGCCGCCGCCCTGGCGGGCTATCTCTTCGTAGCTTCGGCCAGTGATTTTCATCTCATACTCTTCCGCGCGGCTGGCTGCATGGATCAGGTGAGTATGCGAATCGACGAACCCCGGCAATGCCACGCGGCCGCCGAGGTCCAAGATCTTTGCGCCGCGTGCCTCCGCAAGTGCCTCTACCGCTCGGCGAGTTCCGAGCGCGCGAATCAGGCCGTCGCGCACCAGCAGGGCTCCGTCTTGGATGATGCCGAGGTTGGCAAGCGCGGCGCCGCGCCGTGGGCCGCGGCCGCCGAGCGTCAAGAGTTGTGAAGCGCCGGTGATGAGCAAAGAGGTCGGCAAGGCTCCGGTATTATGCCGGAGACAGGACGATCCTGCACAGCCAGAGATTCAGCGGAAGCCTCCGCGCGTCGTAGAGCGATTGGTTTCCTAGAGCGGGGAAGAATCGGGCAGACAAAATGTCTGTCCCGCCACTTCAAGCGCTCGTGGCTTGCGCTTTATAGGCAGGAACAAACACGTTGTGCACAAATTCGTCGAACAAAGTGGGCGTTGTGTTCGCTTGGGACCGAGGCTCAAGCGCGCTCATGTACCCGCTATTCAACGCGTCCGACATTTCACACATCAGAGTCGCCATATTCTTGGAAAAGCCCATCTGGGTCATCGCTTGAATGACCTGTTCGGCGGGCAGTTGAGTATAAGTGAGATCCGCTATTCCCGTGGCTGCTCCTATGATCTTGGCCATTTGCGAGTACGTAAGGTCTTTGTGCCCCAGCAATTCGCGCGTCTGGTGGCCGGTAAAATCGAGTCCCATCAAGGCGTCGGCTGCTGCCGCGCCAATGTCCCTGGTGGCGATCATCGGCAGCGCGAGATCCGCGCGGACCGGCCCAGCCATCATTCCAAGGCTCTTCATGATCCCGACTTGCGGAAGTGTGTTTTCCATGAAATATCCGGCGCGCAGGTAAAGAGCGTTCAGCTTAGGGATTTGTCGAAATCTCTCCTCCATCGCGTGGAGTCCAGCAACGGGGCCGGTCTTGTCCGGCTTATCGGCGCCAAAACTGCTGAGGGCTACGACATGAGTGACGCCCGCGGCTTCGAGCGCACTGGAGATCGAGTTTGTCTCTTTGTCCTGTTGAGCTCGGTAATCCGTGCTGGCATAATCGGGCGGCAAAAGGGCATAGACTGCACGCGCACCGGTGAACGCTTTGGTCAGAACTCCTGAATCCATGAGATTAGCCTCAAAGGCTTCCGCGCCGAGCATCACCAACCCTGCGAGACGCTCCTTGTTGCGTCCCACAACGCGCACTTTTTGGCGGCCATCCAAGAGGGCTTTGGCGACGACACTTCCGGTATTTCCCGTGGCTCCCAATACGACGTACATGTTTCCTCCTGTTAATCACTCCGTTCGCGATGCGGGGCCGAGTGGGGAAGATATTCTCTACAACATGGGGATTTTGACGCCGGTCTTTTTCGCAAACGCCATTGCTTCAGGATAGCCGGCATCCACATGACGCACGACGCCCATGCCGGGGTCATTGGTCAACACGCGTTCGATGCGCGCGGCCATTTCCTTTGTGCCATCGGCGACGGTGACTTGACCGGCGTGCTGCGAATAGCCGATCCCCACACCGCCGCCATTGTGAATCGAAACCCAGGACGCGCCGCTTGCGGTGTTGACGAGCGCATTGAGCAGCGGCCAATCAGCAACCGCATCCGAACCGTCGAGCATTGATTCCGTTTCGCGATATGGGGAAGAGACTGAGCCACAATCGAGATGGTCGCGTCCCATCACCACCGGCGCTTTCAATTCTCCGCGCGCGACCAGTTCGTTCAGCGCCAGGCCGAATTTGTCGCGTTCACCATAGCCCAGCCAGCAAATCCGCGACGGCAGTCCCTGAAACTTCACGCGTTTCTGAGCCAGCTTGATCCAGCGGGTCAGGTGCTGGTCGTGCGGAAACATTTCGAGAACAAGTTGGTCTGTCCTGGCGATGTCCGACGCTTCACCGGAAAGCGCCGCCCAGCGGAACGGGCCTTTACCTTCGCAAAAAAGTGGCCGGATGTAGGCTGGCACAAACCCCGGGAAGTCGTAGGCATTCTTGACGCCGTGTTCGAACGCAAACGTTCGAATGTTGTTGCCGTAGTCAAACGTGACCGCACCGAGCTTCTGCAAGTGGAGCATGCCCTGGACATGCTGCGCCATCGCGGCAAGCGCGTGCTTCCGATACTCCTGCGGATCTGTTTTGCGCAGCTCCAGCGCGGCCTCGAGCGGCATGCCATTCGGCACGTAGCCGCCAATAGGGTCGTGCGCGCTGGTCTGGTCCGTCAAAAGATCCGGCACGACGCCGCGCTTCGCCAGTTCCGGAATTAGGTCGGCGCAGTTACCCACCAACCCGACCGAAGCAGCTTCTCGCTTGCGGACTGCATTTTTCAGGATGCGCAGCGCCTCGTCGAGGTTGGTCACCAGGACATCGCAGTAGCCGCCCTTCACCCGCCGCTTAATGCGCTCCGGGTCGACGTCGATGCCCAGAAACGCCGCGCCGTTCATCGTCGCGGCAAGCGGCTGCGCGCCACCCATGCCTCCCATGCCGCCGGTCACAATCAGTTTGCCCGCCAGGTCACCGCCAAAATGTTTTCGCGCCGCGGCGGCAAATGTCTCGTACGTCCCCTGCAAAATTCCCTGCGTGCCGATATAAATCCAGCTACCGGCGGTCATCTGGCCGTACATCATCAGCCCGGCGCGGTCGAGCTCGTGGAAGCGTTCCCAATTGTTCCAGTGGCCCGTCAAATTGGAATTGCAGAGAAGGACGCGCGGCGCATATTCGTGCGTTCGGAAAACCGCGACCGGCTTGCCGGACTGCACTAAAAGCGTTTCGTCAGACTCGAGCGCTTCAAGCGACCGTACAATAGCGTGAAAACATTGCCAATTGCGCGCCGCTTTGCCGGTACCGCCATACACCACCAAATCTTCCGGCTTCTCGGCAACCTCCGGATCCAGATTGTTCATCAACATGCGCAGGGCCGCTTCCTGCTGCCACCCTTTCGCGGAGAGCGTCGTGCCACGCGCGGCGCGAAAGGGGCCTTTCGGCAAAGAACTGTCGGCTACTGCTCCGGAAAGCGTCGTGCTCATGAAGGAACTCCGCGGTTCATCTTAACGCAGGGCCGCTTTCCGTACCACACGGGCCCGCCGCGTTGGCTTGGTACAGTACTGGACAGTACTGGAGTTGGATTGCGCGCCGAAATGGCCTAGGGTAAAGTCAGGAGTCCAGATGAACTACGGCACGCTTCCCTCCCGATTGCTGAACGCCGTCGACTCCCTGTCGAATCCCCGGGCGCAGATGTTCCGTGGCGCCGACGGATGGAAGCCCATCTCATCCGAAGAACTGTTGCGGCGCGTCGCCGGCCTTGCCTCAGCGTTTGTCGAACTGGGCGTGAAGCCGGGAGACCGCGTCGGCCTTTTTGCTGCCAACCGCCCGGAGTGGCACACCGCCGATTTCGCTATCACCGGCGTGGGAGGCATCACCGTTCCCATCTATTTCAACGAATCGCCCGAACGCATCACCTACATCCTGAAGCATTGTGGCGCGAAATTCGTTTTCGCCGCCGGTGCCGCGCAGATGCACAAACTCGAGGCCGTACGAGCACAGCTCCCGGAGTTGCAGCAAATCGTCCTTGCCGATGGTGGTCCAGACCTGCCAGGGGATTGCCTCCGCTACGAAACACTGATTGCTGCCGCTGGCGGTGCCGATGTCGCATCGTACCGAATGCATGCCTCGCAGGTCCTGCCCGGCCAGCAGGCCTCGATCATTTACACCTCAGGCACCACCGGGGAGCCCAAGGGCGTCATGCTCACGCACACGAACTTTTGTTCGAACGTCACGGATTCCTGCGCCAACGTCAAATTCGAATCGAAGGATGACGTTGCTATTTCGTTTCTTCCGCTTGCGCACGTTTATGGGCGCACTCTCGACTACGCCCATCTTTTTCACGGCGTAACCATTGCTTACGTCGAGGCGGTCGAGCAAGTTGCCCAGGCACTGCTCGAAATTCAGCCCACCCTGCTGGCAGCCGTGCCGCGCGTGTTCGAGAAAATCTACGCTCGAGTGGTAGAGCAGGGCAGCAAACAGACCGGTTACAGACGAAAGGTATTTGACTGGGCGATGGAAGTCGCGAGCCGCTCGGCATTGTGGCGCTCCGGCGAACAGAACGCCAATCCGCAGGTTAAGCTTGCCTGGGGACTCGCCGACAAGCTGGTCTACTCGAAGATTCGAGAGGGAACTGGCGGAAGGTTGCGCCTCGTTTTTTCCGGAGGTGCGCCGCTTGCAAAAGAACTTGCCGAGTTTTTCTGGGCCGTGGGTGTCCCGATTTACCAGGGCTACGGCCTGACGGAAACTGCCCCGGTTCTGACATCCAACTATCCGCAAAACAGAATGGGCAGCTCCGGCAAGCCCATCCCCAACGTCGAGCTTCGCATCGCGGAAGACGGCGAAATCCTGGCCAGGGGCCCTTGCGTCATGCAAGGTTACTACAAGAGCTCGGAAGCCACGCGAGAAGTGCTGAGCGCCGACGGCTGGTTCAGCACCGGTGACATCGGCTATCTCGACAAAGACAACTATCTATTCATCACCGACCGCAAGAAGGACCTCATTAAAACCGCGGCGGGAAAATTCGTCGCTCCGCAACCGATCGAAAACGCCCTAAAGACTAGCCTATTCATCCTGAATGCCATGGTTGTAGGGGACAAACGAAAATTCATTTCGGCGCTCATCGTGCCGAATCCCATAACCGTCGGGGCCAAAGCCGCCGAACAGGGAATCAAGTTTTCTTCGAACAAAGAAATGGTCGCGCATCCCTTGGTGCGCTCGCTCATCGAAGGCGAAGTGGCTCGCCTGACCGCCAACCTCGCGCAATACGAAACCATTAAGCGCTTTGCACTATTGCCGGAAGACTTCACGTTTGACAACGGCAGCCTTACCTTTACGCTGAAGCTTCGCCGCCGGGTCGTGGAACAGCAGTTTCACGATGTCATCGAGCGGCTCTATGCCGACGTCTCCGAGCCCCGCCCGATTTTGCAGGATTAATCCAACTATCTACGACACGTTCTGGCGCCCTTCGGAATCCAGAGGCCGTTTTTGGCGGCGGCCCGAAGCGAGGTGCCTTCTAGATCGGTTTTCCATCAGCGTCGAGCAGGTGAATCTCTCCGAGTCCCAGCTCTCGAATGCCGGCCTCGATTTTCGCGCGGTCGCCGACAATCACCCAGATCAAATTATCCGGGTGCACGATGGCCTTGGCGCCTTCTTCGACGTCGCTGATCTTCAAGGCTTTCACCTTGCCCGCGTACGTCTCGTAATAGTCTTCCGGCAAGCCGAACTGCACCAGGTCATTGATCGATTGACCGACGGCGTCCGTCGTTTCGCGTGAGCCAGGAAGACTTAACGTCTCGTTTGCCTGAATCTTTGAAAGTTCCTCCGCCGTGACCGGGTGGTCCGCCAGAATTCCACGGAATTCTTTGTTCATTTCCGCGAGGGACTCTTTCGTCTTGTCGGTCTCAACCGGCGCCAAGGCCAGGAACGGCCGCTGCGCGCGCGCATTCCAGAGAAAGCTCGTTGCGCCATAGGACCAGTGCTTGTCCTCGCGCAAGTTCAGGTTCAGTCTCGAGCCAAACATTCCGCCCAGCCCATCGTTGGCCGCCTCGATCGCAATCTCCATCGGATTGGCCTGCGGCGGAGCAATGTCTCCGGCGATAATGATCGATTGCTGAGCGCCCGGCTTGTCGATGAGGTATACGACAGATTTCGCCGGAAGCTCGACACTCTTGATGTTTTTCTCCGGGACTTGCCCGGGCTTCCAATTCGCAAATAGCTTTTCGAGTTTGGGCGTGATTTCAGCGAGCGTGGTGTCGCCAGCAATCACTAGCGTCGCGTGGTTCGGTTTGAACCACTGGGCGTGAAATCGGACGACATCCTCCCGCATCAATTTTCCGACGCTCGCCGTCGTTCCGGAACCCGTGAGCGGGTTGCCATAAGCATGCCCCGCGCCATACATCAATCCAGGCAAAACGCGCAACGCCATGGGCACCGGCGTATTTTTTTCGCGCTGAATCGCGGCAAGCGTCTGCTGCTGTTGCCGCTTGAAATCGTCCGCAGGAAAAACGGGATTCAGAATGATATCGGCGAATAGATCCAGCGAAGGGTCAAGGTTCGATTTGAGAGCGGAAAGCTCGACGGAGGAAAGGTCGAGATTTGAGCCGCCTCTCAGTTGCGCTCCGAGGAGCGCCTGTTCATCGCTGATTTCGAGCGCGGTGCGCGTCTTGGTGCCGCCCGTGAGTAGCGCCATCGTCATGCCCGCCGTTCCGGGCGAAGCCAACTGATCCGCGGCATAACCCGCATCCACATTCAGCCAGAAATCCACCAGAGGAACTTCGTGCCGCTCGGCGAGAATCACTTTCAACCCGTTCGAAAGCGTCGCGTGCTGCAGCTTGGGCAGCTTCAACTCGGGCGGCGTGCCGATTTCCGGAGCCTTGGCACGATCCGCTCCAGTAGCTGTTTCTTTGAACGGCGGGAAGGGATGTACTTCGAGCACGTACACGCCATCGGATAGCCAGCGATTCGCGGCCGCTTTCAAGTCCTCCGCCGTGGCCGTCTCGACTCTCTTGAGAGAAATCTTGTAGGCGTCGGGGCTTCCCCGGAAAACCTGGCTTTGCGCCAAGCGGTCTGATTTTCCGCCGAATCCGCCGATGCGCTCGATTCCTCGAACAAAGCTCGCTTCATGCTGCGCTCTTACGCGCCGAAGCTCCTCCGCCGTCGGTCCGTCTTTGAGGAACCTCGCGAGTTCTTCATCCAAGGCCTTTTCCACGGGGGCGAGGTCCTGGCCGGGCCGCGCGGTAGCCTGCACACGGAATTGCCCCGCGATTTCGTTCAAATCCACAAGCGCGCGCGCGTCGGTCGCGATTTGATCGTCGTACACCAAGCGCTTGTAGAAGCGCGAAGTTTTCCCCAAGGTCAAAACGTCGCTTACCATATCGAGGTAATCGGCGTCCGCGCTGCCGTATTGCGGAATATTCCACAACTTGTAAATCCGCGCCTGAGGCACGCGGTCCTCGACGATTTGCCGGTGCGTGCCACTCATTTTGGCAACCCAGACCTCCTGATGCGCCACGGGCGGCCCTGGCGGAATGTTCCCGAAGTACTTTTGGACTTTCTCTTTCGCAATTTTCGCGTCAATGTCTCCCGCAAGTACGATCGTCACGTTCGAAGGCCCGTAGTAGGTCCGGAACCATTCCTTCACGTCATCCATTGAGGCGGCGGTGAGATCGGCCATGTCTCCAATCACCGTCCACGAATAGGGATGCCCCGCGGGAAACGTGTTTTGCGTAATCAATTGCCGGGAGACGGCGTACGGCTGGTTCTCGCCCTGCCGCTTTTCGTTCTGCACCACGCCGCGCTGCAGATCGAGGGTCTTCTGATCCAACGAGCCCAGCAGGAATCCCATGCGGTCGGACTCCATCCACAGCGTGTAGTCCAGCGCCGAAGTCGGAACATTCTCAAAATAATTCGTGCGATCATTGTTCGTGGTGCCGTTCAAATCCGTCGCGCCGATTTTTTCCATCGCGTCGATGTAGCGTCCCGGCGAGTGTTCGCTGCCGCCGAACATCAAGTGTTCGAAAAGGTGCGCGAATCCCGTCTTGCCCGGCTTCTCGTTTTTCGAGCCAACGTGATACCAGGTATTAATGGCCACAATCGGCGCCTTATGATCCTCATGCACAATGACCGTCAAGCCGTTGGGCAGCACAAATTTTTGAAACGGAATATCGATGTCCTTGCTCTGCGCGCCTGCTCCCGCCCCGAAACAAACAAGCAAGATCACAACCGCCGTTCTCATTCGCATTTTCCCCCCAGGAATTTCTGACCTCTACACACTCTCAGCAAATTTAGACGAAGAGAATCGTGAACCGTTTACCAGCAAGAGGCCACCCATGCCGCTCCTGCCGCGCTATCCGTATCGAAAATTTATACTCGAAAGTGCTTGTTTTGCCTAGACACTCCCGCTGCCTATTTCCTCCGAGCGCTGTCGAACTGTTGTCGCGTTCGGGACTGTTGGCCGCACGGTAGGACTCCCTTCCGATTTGTCCCGAGGACCGCGGAGCGCTAAGATCACTGTGGAGCTATCCAATGTCCGATGATCTGATCATAGCCGGCCGCGCCTTCAAATCCCGTTTGATCGTCGGCACAGGCAAGTACCGCAGCTTCCCCGAAATGGCTCGCGCCCACGCCGCGTCAGGCACGGACATGGTGACCGTCGCCGTCCGCCGGGTGAATCTGGCTGACCGCTCCAAAGAATCGCTTCTTGACTACATTGACCGCAAAAAAATCTTCATCTTGCCCAATACGGCCGGGTGTTACTCCGCCGACGAAGCCATTCGCACCGCCCGGCTCGCCCGCGAAGTCGGCCTCTCCAATTGGGTCAAGCTAGAAGTCATCGGTGACCAGCAAACTCTTTTCCCCGACACGGAGCAGCTCATTGAAGCCACGCGCGTCCTCGTAAAAGAAGGCTTCGTGGTCCTCCCGTACACCAATGACGACCTGATCGCCGCCCGCAAACTCATCGATGCCGGCGCCGCCGCCATCATGCCCCTGGCAGCGCCGATTGGCTCCGGCCTCGGCATTCAGAATCCCGCCAACCTCCGCATCCTCCGCGAACGCATCACGGAAGTCCCGATGATTGTGGATGCCGGTGTAGGCACGGCTTCGGATGCCGCGGTGGCCATGGAATTGGGCGCCGACGGCGTGCTCATGAACACCGCCATCGCCGAAGCCGCAGACGCGATCCTCATGGCCGAAGCAATGCGCGAAGCCGTTTCCGCTGGCCGCAAGGCCTGGCTCGCCGGCCGCATGCCCAAGCGTCTCTACGCTTCCGCTTCCAGCCCGCAGAGCGGCGTGGTCCGCTAATTTAGTTTTTGGAAGGGTTCTGCCCAGGCTTGGCTTCCAATTGTTTGCTCATCTCAGCGATTTGTTGCTGAACTTCCCGCGTCATCGCATCCATTCTCTGCCGCATCAGCGGCATCATGACTTGCATTGCCTCTGACGTGATGGCCGGCATCTCCCGGAGGAATTTTTGTCCAGTGGGACTCGAATAAAATGCTACCAGATGATCGACGTCGCCTTTCGTGAGATGTTTCTGGTATACCGGCACCATGGCTTGAACTATTTCGTCCCACGGAAATTTCTTCAGGTAATCGTCAATCACCTTGTTCGAGCGCGCCTCAAAATCAGCGGGAAGCTTGTTCTTATCCTTCTCATACTGCTCGTGGATCATCTGATGCATCGGCTTCATCATGGCATCAATCATCTTCGACATCATTTCCCGCGACTGCGTAACTTCGAGGTATCTCTGGATATCCTCCTTGGTGGCCGGTGAGTCCGCGGGATCCTGCTGCGCAAAACCGATCAAGGAACCGCAAAGCAGAACAATCGTTAGAAGCACAAAGCGTTTCATGGGCACCCTCCAGCAACTTCCTTGGAGCGTAACTTAGGCGAGCCCTCGCGAACAACAACAACCTGACGATTCGCATCCCACGCTTCGGTCGGAAGGTAGTTCTCGAGGGTCCATCTGGGTCATTCTCGAATGCATGGGAGAGGCACATTGGAATCCGCCTCCGCGTGTGCTTTCTGGAGGAACTGGCTCTGGTCGGCGCTAATCAGGTGGTCCCAAACTTTGGCTGAGCGAGATTAGTGCCGGTCAGGGCGCTCGTGCCGCCAGCGCCAATACTCGCGCTGCTCATCGCGGCTCAACCGGTTGAACTCGCGGTACTCGTAATGCCTTTCTCCCAGCCAAACGCGGTACGTCCGCGCCTCACCATCATCCCAGCGATGGTAATCCGAATGATACTCGTCGTAGTACCGCACCCGCGCCGCACATCCGCTGATCAAAATCGGCGCAAGCATTGCAGCGCCCAGCACCAGCGGCCCCAGATATCCCTTTATTCGCAGCATTTCGCAATCCTCCCAAGGATTTCGAGCTTCCCATCGCGCTCTTGCCAACTATCTAGCGATGAGTGTCGAGTCCCCCGGGGATTGGCGGGGCGCTCGATGTCAGCTATTCATAAAACACCGGAAGCGCGCCCAAGTTGCGATTTGTTCGAATGGACTTCCAGAAATCTTAGTCAGATCGTCGAAGCAGCTAGGCTTGCGCCGCTTTTCTGGCCTGTTCGGCATCGTAGCTCTCGCCGTAGATCGAAGGTACCTTCGCTCCCATACATCGCAAGTAGGAGCTCAGTTGCCCGCGATGATGAATGGTGTGGTGCACTCCGATCATCAAAAACATCACTGCCGGACGCTCGAAAATCCCGCGAAAATTCACCATCTTCATCAACTGTTCGCTCGTCAATTTCGACAGCGCTTCCAGCCTCTGGGCGTAATTTTCGGAATACCAAGCCGCAATCTCCGCCGGCGTCTTGGGCTCCGGAGGAAGAACTGCTCCGGTGTTGAACTGTCCGGTAATCACCGTGTCCGCAAACCGGATATCCGCGGCCGCGATGTGTTTCACCAATTCCACGGCGCTCTTCGATACCGGGTCCGGCCGGTACTCCGCCTTATCGGCCGGCACCGCCTCGATCACTTTCCTGGTTAATTGGCTCTCATTCTTCACCGCCGGAAGGTACACTCCATGCAGCAAAAACGTGGCGTTTTCCGCAGTCATCTCTTTCATCTTTTCCGCCTTTCTCGTAACTGTCAGGTTTGGCCCGTACCGTGCTCCCTTGGATGCAGAGACTTGTCTAGGGTTTCATCGCGCACCCCGAACTCCCTCCAGTACCCTTCTCGTACCGTGCACGCAACCATAGCTGTCCGTACGGTCAGGATATCACCAGCGCACCACGGCGCCGCCCCATCGGCGATGAATGGCCGCACCTTCCTCATACTTAGAGAAACGGAGGGTAGTCGATTCCCATGCATCTCACGTTTGCCAAAAGAGTCTCGGAGTGCCCTGTCTGCGAGGGCAGTTCCGTGCGGAGATCTCGAAGAACGGGTTTCGTCGAGCGCATCTGGTTCCGCTTGGCGTTCGTTTGGCCCTATCGCTGCGACGACTGCGATTCCCGCTTCTGGGGCTTTCAGCGCTCCTATCCGGCTCGGCTCCTTGGTCCGACCTACTTGGGCTTTGTGGGTCCCCCCCGCCCTTCCCTACTCTCATCCCGTCCGGAAGAAGAAGTGCCATGCCACATCCACTAGCGCATGCACCATCGCTGACGCAAAAATCGACCCCGTCTGCCTCCAAGTCCAGCCGTAAAAAATCCCAGCGATCGATGCCAGGATGACGTACCGCCAATTCGGAAATCCGAGGTTGCTAATATGCGAAAATCCGAACACCACCGACGCCGTCCACCAGCCCGCCCAATCGTTCTTCGACGACCGCGCCAGCATATTCTGCAGCAAGCCCCGAAATAGAAACTCTTCCGGCCAAGCCGTAAAAAAGAAAATCCCCAGCGACGTGAACAGCAGAGAACCCGAGGCATGCCACTGCGGCGCGAACGCAAGGAAATGCATCGCAGTCCCCAGCGGAATAGCGATACAGCCGAACCCGAGAAGGCTGCCTAGAACGAAGAATCCCCAATGCCTTCCCCAGCCAATCGAATACCCGATCCCATCCACACGTCGCAGCAAAACGAACGCCGCCAGCGCCACATGCAACGCCAGCAGCACGGTGAACACATAAGCAAGCCGCCCGCTCGGATAGGGCCACAGCCAGCGCGACGGGCCAAACTTCACCGCCACCCAAATGCCCGCAAGGGTCAAAAAATCCTGCCACGTTCCGCCCGGTTTCCGCTCGGCCGAGGTGGCCAGCGCCATCGGCACAAAAACAAAACATCCCGCCGCCCCAGCCCGCGCAAGCGTAAAAGTATTTGTCCCCAGCCCGTAAATCAGGTATGCAAGGAACGCGGCGGCGCCCAATGCGATGCCTCCGCCAGGACCGAAGCGCGCGCGAAGCCCATCAGCTACGCCGCGCGCCGCAAAAAGCAGCATCACCAAGAAGAAGAACGCAAATACCGTCAACGTGGCCGCAAAGTCGCGGCCGCCATAACCTTGCCAGGCGGCGTACAGCGCTCCTGTAAGGCACAGCCCGGCCCACCAGCCGAGCATGGGTAGCACACCGAGTTGGCGAGTCGCTGGCAAATTGGCTGCTTAACATTCAAAAAGAAAGAGAAGATTGTAGCGCACACCCATGGCATCCCAAATCCAACAGAAGCTTCAGCCAAACAACACGCGCCGCTATGAAGCAAACGTTCACCGCGCGCCGCGCGCATCATGAAACGCCTCGCCTATATCGACTGGATGCGCGGCCTGGCTTGTGTCCTAATGTTTCAAACGCACTGTTACGACTCTTGGCTCAGCCCCGAAGCACGCAAGTCCGCCGTCCTCGTCTGGTCACAACTCCTCGGCACGCTCCCCGCCCCGCTCTTCCTCTTTCTCTCCGGCATTTCCTTCGCGCTGGTAACGGAACGTCTCCGCGCGAAAGACGCCACTCCAGCCGAAATCGCCAAAACAACGATCCGCCGTGGCGCGGAAATTTTCGCCCTTGGCCTGCTCTTCCGCATCCAGGAATACGCGCTCGGCTACCGCTGGTCGCTATGGACCGATCTCTTCCGCGTCGATGTCCTAAACATTCTCGGCCTCTCGATGATGTTGATGGGCGTCCTCTGCTGGCTCAGCGCCGATCACCGCCCCACAAATAACGCCGCGCTTCCACAATCCATCGGAACCTCTAGAATCCGCGGAATCTTCGCCAGCCTGCTCACCGCAACTGCGATAGCCCTGGCCACTCCGCTCCTTTGGACCACCCATCGCCCCCGCCATCTTCCCTGGCCCCTCGAGTCCTACATCAACGGCGTCCACGTCTTCGGCAATCCTCAACCCTGGCTCTTCCCGCTCTTCCCCTGGTCGGCGTTTGCCTTTGTAGGCCTGGCGGTCGGCTTCTTCCTCTTTACAAACGTCGCCAAATGCTACGAGGGTCTGATGTTTGCGGTCCTAGGTGGGACTGGCATTCTTGCCTGTCTACTTTCCGAGAAGCTAGACGCCGCCCCCATCGAACTCTATTCCAGCTACGACTACTGGCACACCAGTCCCAATTTTTTCCTAATGCGCTGTGGCATCCTACTAATTATTTTATTTTGCGTTTACGCCTGGTGCCGCTGGGGCTTAGCCCAATTGGGTTTCAGCCCCATCATCCAATTAGGCAAAACGTCCCTCCTCGTCTACTGGGTCCACATCGAATTCGTCTACGGGCGGCTCTCCATCCTCCCCAAGCACGAATCGACCGTCCTTCAAGCCACGGCCGGTCTCTCGATCATCTTTCTAGCCATGCTGCTGCTTTCGCTGGTGCGCACAAACTGGAGGAATCGCCAAGCGAAAGCGCCAAGGCCGGCCGCCATGTCCTCGCCAGAGGGGAAAATGAATTTCCGTAAGGAGTTAAGCAGGGGATTAAGCCTGTAGGGAATTAAGCCGGACCGCGGTTGGCCTAGCGTTTTGGAGCAGGACTCTGATCGAACGTCTGCCCTTGCGGAATCCGGATGATGATCTCGCCCGGCCGCGCCAGACCGAGATCATCCCGCGCAATTTTTTCGATCAATCGCGGGTCGGTATTGAGATCCTTCACTTCCCGCGCCAACGCCGCATTTTCTTTGCTCAACGCATCGAGATTGGCCTTCACTTTCCTAATCTCGTTCTGAGTCCGGCGCATCGCCAGGAACCCATGCGTTCCAAAAACATCGTGCACCATCATCACCAACACCAGCAAACCCAAAAGCCCGCGCCCGTACTGCCGCACGAGCGACCGCATCTTCTCTTCGGCCGGCGCGCTCTCCCGTTTCTTCTTCAGCTTTCCAATACCCACTTCGTGGCCTCGCCAGTCAGCTTCGCTGAAGCCGCCGCGCTATTCGCCTCCACATACAAGCGCAAAAGCGGTTCGGTCCCGGACAGCCGCAAAAGCATCCACGAGCCGTCCTCAAAACTGAATTTTGCACCGTCTGTCCGGTCCGTCGATACAACTTTCCTTCCGAGAAGTGTCCGAGCGTCCACCGCCACCTTCTTCACGGCCTTCGCCTTTTGTTCGTCGCTCAAATGCAAATTCTCACGCACCGGCCAGAACTCTCTTCCCACCTTCTTAAACAGCTGCCGGATCTGCTCGCCGAGCGAAGCGCCGCGCTCGGCAATCATCTCCGCAACCAAAAGACACGCCAGGATCCCATCCTTCTCCGGCACATGACCGCGAATCGTCAACCCCGCGCTCTCTTCTCCGCCCAGCGCAATCTTGTCCTCGCGAATCAGTTGGCCGATGTATTTGAAGCCCACCGGCGTCTGATACGTTTTCTGCCCCTGGGCCTTCGCTGCCGCGTCAATCAACTGCGACGTCGCCACGCTGCGCGCCGCGGCCATCTTCCATCCGCGCGTCTCCACAAGGTAGTCGTAGACCAGCGCCAGAATATGATTCGGCTGAATCCACGTGCCGTCGCGATCGATCATTCCAAAGCGGTCCGCATCGCCGTCGGTCGCCAACCCCGCCGCCGCCCCTGAATCCACCACTGCCTCACCGAGCGGCGCGAGATTTTCTTCGCTAACGTCCGGTCCCGTCCCATCAAACAAACAATCGCGATTCGTCCGCATCGCTTCGACTCGAACGCCGTGTTCCGCAAGCGCCCGATCCAAGTATCCCGCCCCGCAACCGTGCAGCGCGTCCGTCACAAAGGAGACTTTCGCCTTGCGCAGCGCATCGAAGCGCACCAATTCTTCCAGCCGCTTCAAATAACTCTCACGAAGATTCACCTTCTCCGTCTTCACCCCGCCCGATGGAACAGCCGGTGACGTAGGATACGCGCCATCTCGAGCGATAATTCTCGCCACGCGGGCCTCAATATCTTTCGTCACTTCCGGCAGCGCCGGCCCGGCATCCGCCGAAGAAAATTTCAACCCATGGTATTGTGCAGGATTATGACTGGCCGTGAAGTTGATCGCGCCATCAAGCTTCGACCGCTGAATTTCAAAAGCAACCGCCGGTGTCGGCGTAAACGTTTCGCAAAGCAAGGTTCGAATCTTGTGTTCCTGCAAGATCGCGACTGCCAGCTGCGAAAACTCCTCCGAGTAAAATCGCGTGTCGTAACCAACCAAAATCGTCGCGTTCTTCGTCTTGCTATTCACATGCTCCGCGATGGCCGTCACCGCCAGCCGCACGTTCGCAAATGTAAAATCGTCGGCAATCAACCCGCGCCATCCGGACGTGCCAAACTTGATGGGACTTACGTTCATCATGGGAGAAGCGCTCATACCGTCGTATTCTATTCCCAGTTTCCCGAAGACGAAAGCACGGAAAGGTATTTCCGGAGAGAACCGTATGAAGCCCAGCGATAACTATCGGCTCGTCCTAGTCACCTGCGCTAGTCCCATCCAGGCAAAACTCATCGCCCGCAGCGTGGTCGAAAAACGCCTGGCTGCCTGTGTCAACATTCTCCGCAGCCCCATCGAATCCCACTATCGTTGGAATGGCAAAATAGAAAAAGCCCGCGAGCTCTTGCTTCTCATCAAGACCACGGCAAGAAAGCTAGGCGGCCTCGAAAGGGAAGTGAAACGCCTCCACAGCTACGACGTCCCCGAATTCATCGCTTTATCCATCGTCGCCGGTTCGAAAGCCTACCTTGATTGGCTCGACGAGAATACTTAGTCCAGAGAAGAGTGCCGCTACCAAGGCTCAAGAAATTCGGCGGGTGTCCGTCCGGACTGCTTGAGGATGTCCGCGAGCGTGCCCCGGGGACCTCGGAGGGCATCGGAACCACGGTCTTCCAAGTCTCGTCGCGGACTCCTTTTTCAAGCGAAACGTGACTGTCCTCAGAACCGAGCTGCACAACTACACGTACAACAACGCCTGATCCAAATCCGCCATAATATCCTCCACATCCTCGATGCCCACCGAAATCCTAACCAACCCTTCGGTTATCCCAATCCGCTCTTGCACTTCCTTGGGCATCGAAGCATGGGTCATCTGCGCCGGCAAGGAAACCAGCGTCTCCACCCCACCCAAACTCTCGGCCAGCGAACAAAGTTTCAACTGATTCAAAAATCGCCGCGCTGCCTCGAGCGAACCCAAATCAATGGCGATCATCGCCCCCGGCCCTTTCTGCTGCCGCCGCGCAATATCATGCTGCGGATGCGTCGGCAACCCCGGGTAATGCGTTTTGCGAACCTTGGGATGCGCGTCCAAATGTCGCGCCACGGTAATTCCGTTGGCGTTGTGTTGCAACATGCGAATAGCCAGCGTTTTTAACCCCCGCGAAATAAGGAAGCAATCCATCGGCGCCAGCCCCGCACCCGCTGACCTCTGAATAAAATAAATTTTCTCCGCATCCGCTGGCCGCGTCAGCACCACCGCACCGCCGGTCGAATCGCTGTGCCCGTTCAGATACTTGGTCATCGAGTGCACGACGATATGCGCACCCAGCTCGATAGGCCGCTGCAAGTAAGGACTTAGAAAAGTATTGTCGACCGCCAGCGTGACGTTGCGCTCACTTGCCAATTTCGCGATGTCGCCGATATCGGTCACGCGCATCGTCGGATTGGTCGGCGTCTCGATGTAAATCAGTTTGGTATTCGGCCGGAGCGCCGCCAGCACGCAGGCCGGAATAGATGTATCGACGAAACTGAATTCCAGCCCAAAGTGCACCAAAAGCTGCGTCGACAGCCGGTACACGCCCCCATACACCGCTTCCGACAGCACCACGTGGTCGCCGGGCCGATAAAGCCGAAACACCGCGTCGATGGCCGCCATTCCCGAAGTGAAAACATAGGCGCTGTGCCCACCCTCCAGTTTTGCGACGGTTCTTTCCAGCGCCTTGCGGTTCGGATGGTTCGTCCGTGCGTAGTCGTATCCCTTATTCTTGCCCAGCTCCTCGTATACGTACGTCGAGGTCTGATAGATCGGCGCAACGATCGCTCCTGTGGCGGGATCTGGTTCCTGCCCGACGTGAATGGCGTTCGTGGCAAATCCCATGGTGATCTCCTCTTACTTGGCGAACTCTTTTCCCGTACCCCTAGCCTCTGGCAGCATTGCATTCTCGCTGCAGTTCCGCTCAACTATGGAAGTTACGAGACTAGGGGCCCATCGCTGCGCTTGCGGCTTGGAGCTCCTCGATGGCAGATTCTTCCGAAGTTACAGGAGCAAATCCAGCGAGTCAAATCCGCGGCATCGACTTGCAGCTTGGAGTATAGCGGTCCGTCTCCGGCGGCGCTACGCCAAGCAGCATCCAGATTCGCATTTGCATCTTAGTCCGGAGCGGAGTAACTTGACGCCATAGCGTATTTCGGATGAGGATGGAGTCCACCGGAACATGAAATTCTCTCGGCCCAATGTGCTGTCTCTTTTCTTCACGCTTCTGTGTGCCGCCGCGGCCTCGATCGTAGTCGCCGCCCAGGATTCGCCTGCGCCGCCGCCGAAAGCGCCGGCGCAATCTGCAGAAACCAACCGGTTAAGGATCGAAGTCACCGGCGGTGAAAAGGCTGTCCCCGTTGAAAACGCAAGCGTCTATGTCAAATACGTCCAGGAGCATGTCATCAGGAAGGATAAAAAACTCGAACTCAACGTCAAGACCAACCGCGAAGGCGTCGCCCATGTCGCCGAAGCTCCTCTCGGTCGCGCGCTCATTCAGATTATTGCGGAAGGTTGGAAGACCTACGGACGCTGGTACGACATCACTGATCCCCATCAAGTCATCAAAGTCCGCCTCGAGAGACCGCCGAAGTGGTATTGATTTGCCTTGAAGAATAAAAATGGGGACGATACACTCGTCCTCCGCAAAATTTTCCGCGTTCCATGCTCGCAGCGATCTGATTTTACATGCTTTGCGCATCGCGCTGGCCCCAACGTCGCGCTAGACGCTCACCCTGAAAAAAATCAGGTGCACCAAAATTGTGCAAACCGGAGCAGCACGTTGAAGCAAGTGAAGTTAGCTGGCAGCGCGAGAGGATTTTCCACACACTTATCAACACTTGTGTTGAAAACTTAATCCTGCAGAAATATTTTCTGTCGAGTTCGGCACAACGATTGCCCTGTGCAACTTCCCTGATTTTGACCGGCCCCTTCCCCGATGTTACAGTGGCTCATCGGATCTCCTGATGAATGAAACATTTGACGGAACTTTCTCGCTATTGCAAATGCTGTGGGGCAATATCGTGGCCCGCCCGCTGCGCAGCCTTCTCAGCGTGATTGCCATCGCCATCCAGGTCATTTTGGTTCTGCTCATTGTCGGTTTCACTTCGGGAATTATTTCCGAGTGGGGAAAGCGCGTCGAGGGTGTCGGCGCCGATATTCTCGTCCAGCCTCCCAACTCTTCGATCTTCTTTGCCTTCTCCAGCGCCGTTATGCAGGAATCTCTGGCCGATAAAATCGCCGCGCTGCCCGGCGTTGACGAAGTCGCTCCCACGCTTATCCTCGCAGAACCAAAGAACTTGACTCTCGTCTATGGCATCGACTACAAACGCTTCAATGCGCTGAGTCGCGGATTTTTATTCCGCTCGGGACGCCCGTTTGCATCCTCCGATGAGGCCATCGCCGATGACATCATCGCTCAAACCAAACACTTGAAGTTGGGACAACAGATCACCCTTTTGAATCATTCGTTTACGATCTGCGGAATCGTCGCTCACGGCAAGGGCGCCCGCTATTTTATCCCGCTGAAAACCGCGCAGGGTATCGCCGGCGCAGAAAGACGCGTCTCCATGCTTTTCGTTCGCAGCAAAGGCGACACCGAAGGCACTCGCGCGCAAATTGTTAATCTCACCCCTCAGGACCGCGTGCGCTCCATGAACGAATACGTAACCCTCATGAGCTCTTCCAATCTTCCTCAATTGAGACCGTTTACGCGCACCATGGTCGGGCTCGGCATTGTCATCAGCTTTCTTGTTGTGCTTCTCAATATGCACACCATGGTCATGGAACGTACGCGCGAGATCGGAATTCTCAAAGCCTTGGGTCTGTCGAGGATGGGCATTATGCGCATGCTTCTCGGAGAAACCCTGCTCCTCACGATTTTGGGATGCGCTCTGGGTATTGTCCTGACGTTTGCGTTTCAAGCCATCCTGAAGGAGACGAACCCAAGTCTGATGATTCTGATCACACGGCAATGGGTTCTTTCCGCGGCTTTGCTGGCTCTAGCTGGCGCTGCCATCGGTGCTATGTATCCGGCTCTGCGCGCAGCGAGTTACGATCCGGTTGTGGCATTGGCCTACGAATAAACTTTCCTTTCGCGGCAACTCAGGATGCGGGAGCGAGGGCGGCAAGTTCGCGCGAAACGTCGTCAATGGTCGCAAGCGGGCAGGATACATGCACCGTTCGACCTGGCTCCTCTGCATCTATCAGCAAATGGCCGTTGTGTGTGCGGATGTGAACGTATTGCAGCCCGTTGTGCACCTCCACGAGGTCAGCGTCGGGATATTTTTGCAGTTCCTTTGCCACCGCGTGCACCAGAGGCATAAACTTTGCTGATTGTTCTCCGGCTCGGAGCATCTGTCCCCGGGGAACAAAATGCATCGCCATGGGAATCACCGCTGCAGGCAGCCAGACATGGAGGTGTTGTCCTCTACCGCGGGTTTCGTCGACATCGACACGGAGCAGACCTTCGCGAAAGGTATAAGCCCCCGCCAGTACCACGGTGGCCCCAAAACCCAGAGCGATTTTCGCAAGCAGTACCATGTTACTGATCCTTTCTCGTCTCCCGCTTGCTGCGCGAGACGTCCCGGAGCCGGAAACTAGGAAATCTTCTGCTTAGTCGGTCGTGGCGTTCTTGGAATCCAGCCAGACGCGAATGGTGTTATCGTCATCCTTCACCGAAACCAGTTCCACGTCGCCTTGCCCTGCGAGCGCATGGAGCCCGGCTGCGATGTCCAGCTCGTCTTTGGAGCCTGAGAGCAGCGCTTCGACGACTTTCATGGGAACTTTGACCTCGACTTGCGAATGCTTCGGTTTGTTCTTGTCGTGTACGCGAACGAGCAGCTGTCCATCCTTCTTTCGGACGCTGACGTCCGCATCGTTGCTCTCGACGGTCACGAATTCGCCGTCTCGAGAATTGCGAACCGCTTCAAAAATCGTCCGAACGTCTACGCCATCACAATCCATGCAGCCGATGCGTACTTTGCCCTTGTGGAGGCGGTCGTGGTCGATGGCTGGAAGAACCTTTTCCGCCAACTCCAGGGGGACATTGACGCGGACCGTCTCGCCTCGGGAATTGGTGCTAATGACGCGCACGTGCAGCCACCGCTCGCCGTAGGCGGATGTGCCTGATTGAGTTGAACTTATTTGCGCTTGCATGCCGAGAGGGGCGTACAGAAAAGCGGCGGCCAGGAAGGCTATTACGGGGAAGAGATGCCGGGTGCGGGTGGTCATAGCGGGATGCCTCCTTTAGGCATTTGGACAGAGATACGAGGGCCGGCGGGGAAAAGTTTCCTGATTCGTGATTTCGCTCCGAAACCGCTTAGGCTGCCGAGTTGCT
>Ga0207087_1013_pt1 | contig 38899 bp, 45 predicted proteins | sample Alteio_BWMinHeat_51_FD_153544 | JGI IMG/M metagenome (GOLD analysis project Ga0207087, IMG submission 153544) | Enriched cells from forest soil in Barre Woods Harvard Forest LTER site, Petersham, Massachusetts, United States -... | ecosystem: Environmental > Terrestrial > Soil > Temperate forest >... | reverse complement strand
TCTTATGTACAGCTCAGTAGCTGCTGCTGAGAGCGCAGAAGATGCCGCTAAAAACCTTGGCGTTTGCGCCGCAGTGCATGGTGCTTTGAGTACTTATGCATGGCTTACTGAAGGAAAAGCTCGCAACGGTCAATTTTCTTTACCGGCAGCCTTCATGGTAGGTGTAACTGGTGATGTTATTAATCAAGTCATTAAGAATGGTGGTAGATTCAAAAAACTTGACGTTCCTTTCATAAAGGCGGGAACTCGCGTACTTATGACTGCCCTAATGCCATTCATATTTATTGGTCAAGGCATTAAAACGTTTGTTAACGGCTCACGCAATGGTATTGCAAACGGCTTTAGAAAAGTTGCAAACGCTTCATCAGCAGCTGCTAACGCAGTTGCGGTTGATCCAAATACAACCAGACAATCTGTTCAAAAGAAGAAAAAAACTAGTGTTCAGAACTCAACGCCAGTAGTAGCAACCACTACTTCAGTGTCAGCTTCGAACGCGCCACAAAGTGGAAACTTCTTTAATTGGTTCACGCCGTCAAGTCCAACGACCACAACGTCTGCAATTCCACCAATGATTGATGGCACTTTTCCATCAGCTGATAACATCTAAAACAAAGCTCTCATCAGAGAAACTAATAAGGCCCGGGGTATACCCCGGGCCTATCTTTTGACCCCTGCGGGCAAAAGATTAAAAAGATCGATCTGGACCGGTCAAATTGATTAATATTTTCAGTTTGACAATTTATAAATAATAGGTATACTAAATAGTAAATAGGTTATATATCATTATCAATTGGAGGTTCTCATGAACAAATTAGTACAAATATCATTGTTGTCATTAGGTCTGATGGTGTCTGGCGTGCAAACGCAGGCTGGCAGCTTGGGCAAGGCAGCAAAAGGTTTCGGTAGTTTCGCTTGGAATATTGCAACCAGTAAACAGGCTAAGAAGGGCTTATATTGTGTGCTCGCCGCTCAATCATTAATTCCTTCTCTCTTTAAAAAAGATCACAAAACGGCTGGCAAACAATTAGGAGCCATTGCCCTTACTGCTTTCGCTCTCAATCAAGTTGGCATGAATGAAATATCGCTACCTGCTGCCCTCATAGTTGGCGCCGTATCCGATATGGCTTATCAATTCTACGAAAACAGTAACATTGGAACCCTTGCATCTATTCTCAACGGAGGTCACGAGACATATAGTGAACTGCCATTCAGAAAGACAGCACAATATCTGCGCAATGCAGCAAAAAATACCGCGTCAAATGTATACGCTCGTTTCGCTAGCGGTTTTAGCAACTGGTTACCCAGCAGCAAGCCAGAATAAGCAAAATAACTCTCACACTAAAAACTAAAAAAGGCTCGGTTAAAACCGAGCCTTTTTTATTGTCCCTTACGCAGCAAAAATAGACTAGCTGCACCATATAAGCTCACGTTATAATCGGTAATCACGTAAATCGGTACCTTCTTTAACCGCTCACTTTGCTTGCCAGATGAAATGAATTCTTTCATAAATACCGGCTGCTGAAATAGTGCCAAGTTTTTGGCGGCAATACCGCCGGCAATGTACAGCCCTGACAGGCAGAGGGCGTCCAACGCAAAGTTTTTAGCACAGCGCCCGTAAATCTGCGCGTAAAACTCATACGTCTTCATGCAGGCGGCATCATCATGCCTGCTTGCAAAAATCTCATCCGGACGCGGACCATCAGCACCATGGCGCACGGCACCATCCGAAATTTTTGAAGAAAAAAACTGATACAAGCGCTTGATGCCATTGCCAGATAATACCCCTTCCCACGAAACGGGATCAGTAAACTGCTCACACTCTTGAATGAAATGAGCAATTTCCAGCTCCTGATGCGTCAAAAATACACAATCGGCATGACCACCTTCACTGGCAAGCGTTTCATAGCGCTTATGAGCGGCATCCCAAAACAGCACAGCCTTGCCCAAACCCGTTCCTGCTCCCAAAATAGCTTTGTGCCCATGCGGATATGGCTGACCACGATTAACCAGCACCAAGGTGGCTGGATCAACAAACGGCAGACCATAGCCAATAACTTCAAAATCATTGGCCAGCAGCACCTGCGTCAGGCTCGTTTTGGCCCGTATTGCTGCCAAATCAATGGAAACGGGCAGATTAGTCGGCTTTACGTGCATGCCATCAGCAGATATCACACCAGCTGCTGCAAAAGACGCCTGTGTTATGTGTATGCCATACAGCGTCTGAATACGGCTTAGCACCATATTGACCAGCTCACAAAAATCGGTTATAAAGCGACTTTTATAATGGAATGAGGCCACCAGTGGCAATATTCCTTTCGCAACCTGATTAGTAACAAATAGACCAAAATTCGCGTTAGTTCCGCCAATATCGGCCGTCAGCAGATAATGGCCATCCTCACTCGGCACGATTTTTTGATACATAACTTCACGTAACTCTGCCATACGTATTCCTCGCCATTTAATAAATCCTAATTGAATCTTTATAGACTACTTTGCCCAACCGGTTTGACACTCATTCTAGCAGACTGATAAGCTGAAAGAGTATCAAATCGTACATTTTAAAAAAAAGGTTCTATCATGAAGAAATTAGGACTCTCCTTAATTGCCCTTCTCACTTTTGCAACACAAAATGCGTTCAGTAAAGAAATCATTTTGACCAAAAGTAGCTCCCTGCAAGAAATTATTAATTCCAACGAAAATGTAGTCGTTGATTTTTTTGCTACCTGGTGTGGACCATGCAAACAATTTGCACCAATCTTTAAAAAAGAAGCTGATGCAAATGCAAATATCGTTTTTGTTAAAGTTGATGCCGACCAGCATTCAGCACTTGCAACTCAGCATGGTGCAACCAGCTTACCAACCATTGTCTTCTTTAAAGGAGGCAAAAAAGCCGCACTCGTAAAAGGATATAAAAATCCTGCTGAATTCAAGAAGCTGCTTGCCACACATTTAAAATAAGTCTGATAACTATAAAGAGGGCCCGCTAAAAAAATTAGCGGGCCCTCTTTTTTTGTGTAAAAATATCATTATGTTCTTACTAATTTTTTTTACGGATTACAAAACATATGCATATTAATCACCTTATTATCAGTATGCTCGCATTAACTATCACATCGTCATGGGCTATGGACAAGGCAATAGAATCGATGCAAAGGAGCTTGTATCAATTGTGCACATTTGCAGCCGAGGAATATCAAGCAGGAAATTATGCAGCATTAGAAAGAACCAAAAAACAAATGATCATGGTTGAAAATCTATGCATCGAAAAATTAACAACATTATTTAACAATTCGCCCGCATCACTCGAACAACCGGATAAAGATGGCTTTCGCCCTCTTATGCTGGCAGCAATGTACGGATTTAACACCGTCCTAGAAAATCTTTTGCTCAAAGGCGCTAATCCTTCAATCATTCACCCCATTTCACCACTCAAACCTCGCGCAATTGATCTGGCCACGCCATCGCGCTCGCCACGCTCTGAAAAAACACGATTACAGCAGCATATGCGTTTTTATCTGCAAACACCTGAAGGTGATAGATATTCATTATGCCGCAAATTGCTTTTAAAAAGAAAAGAGGGCCGCTAAAAAATTAGCGAGCCCTCTTTTCTTACAAATATCTGTCTACAAATTTACCATTCCAATGAACCAGCTGTCTGATATTCAGTCACGCGCGTTTCAAAGAAATTCTTTTCTTTGCTCAAATCAGTTGATTGCGACATCCAAGGGAACGGATTAGCCGTCTGGTATACCTTTGGTAAATCGATTCGTTCAAGGCGGCGATCAGCAATGTATTCAACATACTCACTAAACTGATCAGCATTAATACCCATCATGCCTTGTGGGCACGCATCATGCGCATACGCTTTCTCAAGTTCTACCGCACGTTTAATCAGACCGATCACTTCTTGCGCGAAACTTGGCGTCCAAACGCTCGGATTTTCCTCTTTGATCGTATTGATCAAGTCGCAACCGAATGCCAAATGTACACTTTCATCGCGCATAATGTATTCGAATTGCTGGCCAATGCCAACCATTTTATTTTGTCTGCGCAACGCCAACATCATGGCAAAACCAGCATAAAATAAAATACCTTCCATGATCACATAAAAACCGATCAAGTCACGCAAAAAGCGCTGAATGTTTTCAGGCGAATCAGTGACAAATGCAGGGTCCAGCAGTGATTGCGTCAGACTGACTACAAACTCATCTTTTGCTTTAATGCTTGGAATCGAATCGTACATGCCATAAATATAATCAGGATCGAGGCCTAACGTGTCACAACAATAAATAAAGGTGTCAGTGTGCACCGCTTCTTCATATGCCTGGCGCAATAAATATTGTCGACACTCAGGATTGGTAACATGGCGATACACCGTCAGCACTAGATTATTGGCGGTCAATGATTCAGCGGTAGAAAAAAAACCAAGGTTCCACAAAATAAGCCGCCGCTCAACGTCGCTTAAAAATGTTGGTGAACGCCACTGCTCAACATCTTTTTGCATGGAGATTTCTTCTGGCGTCCAATTATTTGCCACGCCATCTTTATAATGTTGCCGTGCCCACAAATAATGCATCGGCAGTATTTTGTTCGGATCTATAATTGAATTATTAATAATACCTTTAGTCGCCATAATGGAACCCCTTTATTGTTAACAAAAGGTGCGTTTGCTTTATACAAACGCACCTTTTTCCGATAGTGCAAATTTCTTTCACGCACGTTTTTTTATGTTATCTACCGCTACTGACACGCTTCACATGAAGGATCAGAGGATAACGAACACGCATTGCCCGTACCTTCAAGCCCTTCCGGCGTACTGCTCACCGCAGTATCATTTTTCATAGCAGCGTATTCTCGCTTTTGCGTGTAGCCAAACTTTTTGGCATCTAATGTCGATTTTTCTATTTGCGTTGCCCCAAGAGTACGCAAATAATAATGAGTTTTTAGCCCAGAACGCCATCCTGCTATATACACTTCGCTGAGCTGCTTGCCAGACACTCCTTTTAAAAATACATTGTGCGACTGACTTTGATCAATCCATTTACCACGGTGCGCCGTAATTTTGATAAGCCAGAGCGGATCTATTTCAAACACTTCTTTATATTTTTCTTTAAGATGCACGGGTATCTGATCAATCTGCTGTACACCACCATCGTAATATTTGAGCTGATCAAGCATGTCTTTATCCCAAAGTCCAAGCTTTTTGAGGTCGTTGACCAAATATTTATTTACCACCGTAAATTCGCCTGCCATATTTGCTTTTACGTATAGATTTTTATAGATCGGTTCAATGCACGGAATCGAGCCGGCAATATTTGAAATAGTTGCGGTTGGCGCAATTGCCATCACATTTGAATTGCGCATGCCATACTGTTTAACATGTTCACGGACTGGCGTCCAATCAAGACGGCAGGTACGATCAACTTCAATCGGCATGCCGCGTTCTTTTTCAACCAAATCTATAGTATCTACCGGAAAGATATTGCGATCCCACTTAGAACCTTTAAATGTCTGATACGCACCACGCTCTTTTGCAAGTTGTGATGACGCCATAATGGCATGATACGAGATTTTTTCCATCAAGCTATCAGCAATTTCACACGCACGCGGATCACTAAAGTTGATCTCCATGTGGTAGAGCGCATCTTGAAAGCCCATCAGTCCTAAACCGATCGGCCGATGTTTGATATTGGAGTTTTTCGCTTCTATGGTCGGATAAAAGTTAATATCGATTACATTATCAAGCATGCGAATGGCAATTGAGACTGTTTCAGCAAGTTTTTCATCATCGATCACACCATCTTTCATGTGGTATGCTAGATTCACTGAACCCAGATTACACACTGCCGTTTCATCTGCTGACGTATTGAGCGTAATTTCAGTGCACAAATTTGAACTATGCACAACGCCTACATGATCTTGTGGTGAGCGAATGTTACAGACATCTTTAAACGTGATCCACGGATGACCTGTTTCAAAAAGCCTACTGAGCATCTTACGCCACAACTCAACGGCAGAAATCGTTTTAAACATGATTTCGCCTTGGGTAGCCAGCTGTTCATACGCATGATAGCGTTCTTCAAAAGCTTTCCCGTACAGCTCATGTAAATCAGGCACTTCATGCGGTGAAAAGAGCGTCCAATCTTGATCTGCAATGACACGCTTCATGAAAAGATCCGGAATCCAATTTGCCGTATTAATGTCGTGAGTGCGACGTCGGTCGTCACCGGTGTTGCGGCGCAAATCAAGAAAATCTTCTATATCCAAATGCCACGTTTCCAAGTATACGCAGGTGGCACCACGCCGACTACCAGAGCGACTGATCGCTGCAGTAACATCGTTGGCTATCTTCAAGAACGGCACTACCCCTTGCGTTTGCATATTAATTGATTTGATTAAGGCGCCGGTTGCACGCAGTGGCGTCCAATCATTTGCCACACCACCAGACCACTTGGATAGTTGCGCATTATCAGCAAGACATTTAAATATATGCACGAGATCATCATTAACCGTTGTCAAAAAACAGGAACTCAATTGCGGACGCGTTAAGCCAGCATGCAGCAACGTTGGTGTACTCGGCACATAACGCAGTGTGGAAATAATATGGTAAAAGGCCGCTGCTTTTTCATTTTTATCAGCTTCGTTAACGCAGAGCCCCATTGCAACACGCATCCAAAAAGATTGTGTAAGCTCGATGCGTTTTTTGCCTATTTTTGCTAGGTACCGCTCGTATAAGGTGCGCATGCCCATATAATCGAGCAGGTAGTCACGCTCAGGCACCAGGCAGGATGCTAAATAATCTAGATCAAACTCGGCAAAGCGTGCATCAAATACCTGTGCTTTTAACCCGTCCTGAATACCACGCACAAACAACGTTTTATAAACAGTGCCAGCTTTCTGCTGATCCTCATGGAATTCACCGCTCACCATGTAAGACAATTTTCTGAGCAACAAGCGGGCTGCCACATAGCCGTAGGCTGGGTCAAGTTCTATAAAGCCGGTACTTGCCAGAATAAGCGCATCAAGAATTTCATCAGTGCGCACGCCATCAAATATATTTTTGAGCGCCTCTTTGAGTATCCCATGCGTGTCGATCAAATCGGCAAATTCAAGTGCTGCCCATTCGATAGTGCGACACAGCCGTGCAATGTCCAGAAACTCTACATGGCCATCTGGGCGGTTAACTTTGTAGGAGGAAAACTTATAGTCTATCTCCTGCTCGTTTCCCGCAGACCACGAAAACGATGTATTTCTTTTCATAGCGTCATAACCTTGGTTCATACAATCCTTCCGCAAGCAAAACCTGTGTGCAGTAAATTTTTACGTACAAAAAGCAATACATCCCCCGCAACTTATCTGGACTTTTTCAAGACAGTATGCATATCTTGAGCACAAATAATGATAATGATGCAGCAAACCGAAGAAACATCAGGTGAGGATGTGTTACCATATAAATGTAGCGGTTTACTGATTTAGAATCAAACGGATTTTGACATTGATGGTCAAAAGTTACTTCGCCTATTCTGCTCTTTATTACGAACAAATCGCCTTTCGTAACCAGTTGAATTCATGCATATTTGGTAGCTATTGAATTTTGAAAGCTTCTCTTGCTAGGATCTTGCCAAAGTAGTGCCAACCGCCAATCAACTAAGGGAGCCATTTCATGAAATTAAATAGTTACACACACGCCGTCCTAGCGGCGTTTACTACATCCTTGTTTTTTCTGTCTCATACAAATTTTGCTCTGAGCACCATCAAAACAATTAATTCTGAGCAAGAATTTAATGAGCTGATTACCAATAATCCTGCAGCGTTAGTAGAACTCTTTGCCTCCTATTGCGGTACCTGCCAACAAGTAAAACCTATCTTTGAATCAGTAGCCGCACTGCCAGAATTCTCCTCCATCACGTTTGCCCGTATCGACATAGAAACCATGGAAGAATTTGCTAAAGCACACAATATCGAAGCAATACCGACGTGGTGGTATTTTAAAGATGGTGCAAAAGTACATGAAGAAGCAGGTGCCAAAGATATAAGTACCTTTGCTAATTACTTGAGCAAACAGATACGCTCACTATTGCTGGGCACTCGGCCAGTGACTCAGACACCTGAGCAGCTTGGCCTACTTGATGAACCATCTGATGCTGGGCAACAACCCAGCGACTCTGTCCAGGTCGGCATTCTAGACCGCATTTCACTATTTTTTCAATCGATTATTCAAACCATTAAAGATCTGATTGCACGCTTTTTTGCCTTGTTTTAAGTAATACGTCCACTATCGAATCACTTTTTTAGCGACCTGATAGTTAACCCGCACGTTAGTAGACGGATACAACAGTATATGCCTGGCCTGTGCCCAAAAACGCTTGAGTGAGGCTGCTATCGATTCAGCCAACGGTACAGTAATGCCGGAAACATTATCAGGACCCAGATTGAGCACATACTCCCGCACTAAACGCGTACCAACGGCCTTATCAAAAAATGCTGAAAAGGAAAATGGCACGCCGTGCATTTTAAAAAGAGTTATAATATCAAGCAACAGGCTAAAACTAGACAACTGCGCTACGGCAATATCAGTCAAACAAAGCCCTTTGTACGCTATTTTTTTTCGTGAATGCACATACTGAATCGGCTGGCTGGCAATACCATAGAGCGTTAAAAGATGCTGTACTTGCGACCAGACAGCTCCTTGGTAAGGCGCTTGGTCCGGCAACAACAAACATCTAAACGCATATTCTGTACCAACGCCCACATCAAACGGTTCAATTTCGCCCAGAAGGCCTAAAAAACTATATCCCATCAGACCAGCATGCGAATGTAAATTTGGTGAAAGTGGCACGCGCATGAGCAGCTCAGAAGATGGCATACGCTCATAATTGCTCAACGGCACAATTTGCAGCTGCGCGGGAGGTGTTAAAAGATACGTATTAAAATAGTGCGCAAGCTCGCCAATCGTTAATCCGTACCGCACCGGAATTGGTGCAATAGAAATAAATGAAAATAGTTCAGGATCAACAACCGGCCCCTCTATCAGACCGCCCAACGGATTAGGTCTATCGAGCACAATAATAGGTTTATTATTGGCAGCCGCTGCTTTAAGCGCATAAAAGAGGGTGGAAATATACGTGTAATGTCGCATACCTGAATCTTGCATATCAAAAACAAGCATATCAATGGCATCAAGATACTGTTGCCCGGGCGCATGGTCGGCAGTCGGTGAAGAGTACAGACTCACCACGGGAATGCCTGTTTTTTCATCAACTGAATCTGGCACCCGTGCTGCGGCAAGAATTGTACCATTAATGCCATGCTCAGGCGCAAACAAATACGTTATGTTGACCCCTTGCTGGCGGAGGATATCAATGGTCCGTCTTCCCTGCTGATCAATGCCCGTTTGATTCGTAATAAGGCCTATCCGATTTTTTTGCATGCTGGCAAGCACCGTTGGCGAAATATTTTCAACACCCAATTTCAATCGTGGCACTTCGGCCTGACAAACCGATATTCCCGCAAAAAAAGTGATCAACAGATACTTTTTCATCACTCTTAGCCCCTTTACTTGTCTTACTCATAGCAAATCCACCGATGGCAGAACAATATACCGTGACTCTTGACGAACAGTATGGTGATGCAATACTCAACCGCACAGGAGATGTCACTCGATTACGTAAGCAATTAAAAAGGAAAATATTCATGAATTACTCTTATCTGGCTAAACAAAATATACCCGTTCATCTGGGCGCTATGATCATTGTCGCCTTCATACTGCGTGCAGCGCTCTTTATTTTTCTGATTCAGCCACGAGATGGCTACAATCAACCGGATACCCCTAGTTATCATGAAGCTGCTCTTTCTCTGGCACAAGGATGTGGCATGTTTCGCCTTGATCTTAAGCAACCAATTTTTTGGCGTACTCCCGGTTATCCTGCATATCTTGCGCCATTTTACTCCTACTTGGGCCCACAAAAACCGGCACCTTTTACTGCTTATCGCAGCGCCCATCATTGGGCAATCTGGGGACAAATAGTACTCTGCTCATTTATCCCACTCCTGGTCTTTCTTTTAGCACATCTGCTGACCAATAATCTTCTTATTTCCCTTATTGCAGGCTGGTTTTTTGTAGTGCATCTAGGCAGCATGTTGGCAAGTGCATACCTGCTGACTGAAGCACTGGGCATGCTCTTTTTTTACACTTTTTTAATATTGTTATTTAGGCAGATCATTCAACCACTATCGTGGCATCATTGGTCGGTTATTGCGGCCGCTCTGGCACTGGGCGGTTATACGTGGATGCGACCGATGGGAGAATGCATAGGTATCACCGCCAGCGTACTCTTGCTTATTTTTAATCAGAATTCATGGTCTGAAAATGGTAAAAAGGCCGCATTCTTTTTCTTTATTTTTGCCGTATTACTCGCCCCCTGGTACATTCGCAACTACCGACTTACGCACGATTTTTTCTTTTGTCCCGTATCCGGCATTTATTACAACTGCTTTTGCGTGCCAAAAATCTTGAGTAGATTAGAAAATATTTCCATCGAAGATGCATGGAAAAAAGCACAAGTAAATGCGCAAGTTGCCTGTTACAAGGCGTTACAAGCATGCCCTGCTGGCGTTTATCTTTCTCCATTAGCCAACAAAGCGGCAGCCGTGCCTATTATTTTAGCCTATCCGCTCTGGTTCGCGTGGGATTGGTTTAAAGAAGTTCTTAAAACGACATTTGATCTCTATGCATACCAATTAGTCACGTTATACAATGGTTCATTTACCTGGGATCCGATTCAAGAATTCCTTTCGCAAAAGCTTGCCGCATGTCTGTGGACTCAAAATTTGCCGATGTATATGCGCCTTGCGGCGTGGGCAGAACTGTTCATCAATATATTTTTATGGGTGGGAATTGCATATGGCATTTACTGTTTCGTCATTCAACCCCTGCTTGTCCGCGCACATCACTGGGCACCACTTCAACTCATGTCACGCGTATGGTGGGTTGCGGGCACGGTAATGGCCGCTACTGTTGCACCATCGGGTGGATTTGGCTATGCACGCCTGCGCTTACCAATCGAACCACTTATTGTTATATTGGGATTAATTGGCTGGTATACCTTTTGGCTGTATACAAGGCCTGCCAAATCAACTGCTCAAAAATCACTCAGGAAAAATCGATGATGAAATTACTCTATGCTCCGTGGCGTTCGACCTATACGACGGATACTGCACACACTAAAAATGATAATGTTTCTGAAAAAGACTGCATTTTTTGCCAGCAATTTGCTCAAACGGAAGATGAAAAATATCTTATTCTCAGACGCTTTGAGCACAATGTAGTAATGCTTAATTTGTATCCGTATAACGCTGGCCACTTACTGCTCATGCCGCTGCGCCATCATGCGCATCTGAACCAAATGGAACAAGCAGCACGCGCTGAATTAATGGAGCTGACTATGCATGCTGTCGATATCTTGACGGCTGTGCTGGGTGCACATGGTGTCAACACCGGTTTTAATTTTGGCAAAGCCGCCGGCGCTGGTATTCCATCACACCTTCATATGCACGCATTACCACGCTGGGTGGGAGACACTAATTTCTTGCCTGCACTATCACAGACCAAGCAAATTTCGTTTGATTTACATGATTTGTACAAAAAATTAAAGCCTGCATTCGACAACGTGAAATGATTGTTGGTGAAAAGTAATATTCATTTTTTCTAAGGGTACATTCATCCTTGCGATGCCACAGCTTTGGCGGACAAGACATTCGTGATGGACTAGGGGAAGGTACCTCTAGAACCATGGGAAATGCTCCCAGTACGTCATCCTTGCGAAAGCGAGGACCCAGTTTAGAAGCTATTAATGCTCAAAACCTTATCGATAACTAACAGAAGATTTTCATTTCTCTTTCTTATCACACACTTCTTCGGTGAATGCCACAAAATAATAATTAAACTGGGTCCTCGCTTTCGCAAGGATGACGGAGGGGACGTACAAAGCGATGAGAAAGAGAAGATATAAATGAGTTCAAGAAGGGATAATTTACTTAAACATTTTTTCTCGCTATTTTACCTTTTTTCATCAACGAATTATCTAATCTTTACAGCAAAGACGATCGCGGAAATCTTCTTAGCTGTTCCAAAGTCATTCCTAGCCATCCACTCATCACAGTTTTAACAAAGAATCCATAACTATATATTTTCCGCCCTCACTCACGATAGAATAGTTTAAAACGGTGAGGGAGCCATGATATTTCTATGCGCGATACTATTTCTATCCTTCAACACCTACGCAATGGAGTTTCCAAACTATTTCAGCAGCATTCCGCGCTACACCGTACGCGCCAAAAAGCCAAATGACGAAAAACTCGGTCAAGACATTATTTACAATGCTAAAAATCAACAAGATCTCAAAAAGAAAATAGAAGCGGACGGATTTGGCACCGTTATTACTACTGATTATCAAGACCAGTCCCGCGCAACCGTTAAAGTTACTCCAGAAGAATACGAAACCTGGAACACATTGGCCAAAGGGGTAGATACTCTGCGGCTCATGTTGTTAAGCGAAGAAGTGCACTCTCTCATATTGGACAATACGCTGCAAACAATACAGGCAACGCACGCATTACAAGATGCCCTTGATCGCTGCGCACCTTTATGTTATGCCAGAGGAATATGGCATAATTTTTCTAACATCATCTTGCAAGAACACACCAATAACCAATTACGCTATGCCGCCTGCTGCACTTTCATCAAACAGCTCAATGCAAGCCGCTCCAGTCCTTCAGAAGAGACCCCAAATAGCAATAACATTTTTTTTAACACTGCATTAACCAGACTTAACTATGAAGATCCAGCACTTTTTACTCAAGACAAAGCGACCTTACTGTTTAATCATCCAACTCTGTCTCCCGTAGATTTCCTGCTTTCTCTCGCTCATCCAGAACGCTATATTGGGCCCGTCGTACCCACCCAATCTAAAGTAGCAGCAACATTTGTAGCCATAATGGGATTTCTAACGGCAGCCGCCTGGTGGCACCATCATAAAAAACGAAAAAAAGCGGTTAATGAAAAGAAGCCAATCGCACACCCTGTTGATGTACCTATTGCTGCGGCTTAACAGTTCCAGTTCAATTCCCTAAAATCACTTCTACCCAATACTTATTTTTATTAAAAAGTGTTTTAAGAACTTCTATTTCCTCATCTGTAAGAAGTTCTACTTTAATAGGTATAGCCTGGGCCTCAGTTTCAGATAATTCTGCTAAAATATTATTTTTTAATTTCTCTAATCCCGAAAGCGCCAGCTCTTTTTGAGAATCATCATCTTCATATTCTGTTTCTGCTACTTTTTTCAGATATTGTATAGCCGTGGCAAAATGTTGTATAACATCACTAGGATCTTCGTAGAACTTTTTAAATTTGATTTTTTTGATGTTAACATATTCATTAATCGAGTCTGGATTCTGAATATTATCGGATATATAGTCTGCTACCAATTGGCCGAATGCATCTTGTGATTGTCCGAAAACAGTTAATACCTCATGCTTATGTTGGTCTACAAAATATTTAAAATATTCCCTCTCTTCCTCAGAAAGAATAGGAAGCTGCAATGAGGAATATTTTTTTTCCAATATATGCTCTAAAGCAGCTTTTAATTTACGAAAGCCATCATATACTAGCCGAGCGCGATCCCCCTTTACTCTCCAGTGTAATTCTCTCAAAATAATATGTTGATTAAATGGCTTCAATTGTGCAAGCTGTTCGCGTTGCATCGTATCTGTCGCCCTCTCGAGCAATCCAATATCAGTAGGTACTTTTTCTGGATTTTCAATAATATCGTATACAAACTTTCCTATTAAAGTCCGTAATTGCCATAATGAGGGCGTCTGCGATTCGACTAAAATACGAAAATATATTTCTGGCGGCAAGTGTCGTGGCAGCAGAGACTGCTGCTGGCCTTCCTGCTCTGCTTCGTTCATCGTATTAGCCCATAGCCATGTTTTGGCCTGTGCGCGTTCTTCTGGACTTCTTTGTGCCATAGTGTGTTGCATAGCACTGATCGCACTTTCCTTCTGCTCCATGGCACCAATAAATGGGCTGGCTAATGCACTAATCAAGAGAAATATACGCAGAATCCGGTTGCTGATCATAGAAAATCCTTTTTTAAGCAAATGTGGCCTACTATTAGGTATATATTAAAATTATAAAGGTTTTCTATATGAAATATCAACGCTTTAATAAAGGCTTTTTTGATTAAATTAGAGCTTTTCCCATTGCTACGCCATTTTTGCCCACCACTTAACAGCCAAAGTTCTTTGTGAGATACTATAAATCTCTAAAATATCATTGATTAACCATTATTTCTTTGCCCTGGAATACCCGCCATGACCTCTTTAGAAATTCGTCAGAAGTTCTTTTCATTTTTCACCAGTCGCGGCCATGAACAAGTGGCAAGCTCATCGCTGATCCCGGCGCAAGATCCAACTATTTTGTTTGCTAACGCGGGCATGAATCAGTTCAAAGATGTTTTTTTAGGCAGAGAAAAGCGCTCCTACAAGCGCGCTGTCAGCATCCAAAAATGTGTACGCGCCGGCGGCAAACACAACGATCTTGATAACGTAGGATTTACCAAACGCCATCTGACTTTTTTTGAAATGATGGGTAGTTTCTCTTTTGGTGACTACTTTAAACGCGAAGCAATCAACTATGCGTGGGATTTCTTGACCAAAGATCTGGGTATGCCCAGCGATAACCTGCACGCAACGGTGTATACGACCGATGACGATGCATACACCATCTGGCACAAAGAAATCGGCATTCCAGCCACGCGCATGCATCGTTTAGGCGAAAAAGATAATTTTTGGCAGATGGGTGATTTAGGCCCGTGCGGACCATGCACTGAAATTCATTTGGATCGCGGTCCTTCATTCGGATGTGCTGACATCGCCACCTGCGGGCCATCGTGCGATTGTGATCGTTTCTTAGAAATTTGGAATTTAGTATTTATGCAATATGATCGCCAGCCGGACGGTTCACTCGTGCCACTTACGCAAACGGGCGTTGACACGGGCATGGGGCTTGAACGCCTGTGCACGGTGATGCAAAACGTTGATTCCGTATACGGCACCGATCTATTTGCACCAATCATTCAAGCCATTGAAAAAAAGACGGACAGAATATATGCGCAAGAAACTGCCGCAAATAAAGCAGCGTTCCACGTGCTCGCCGATCACATTCGCTCATCCTCGTTGCTGATTGCTGACGGCTGCACGCCGTCAAATGAGGGACGCGGGTACGTTTTGAGAAAAATAATTCGCCGTGCGGCACTTTTTTCTCTCAAAATAGCAACCGCGCAACTTTTTCCGCAGTTAGTTGAATCGGTGGTTCAAAGCCTTGGCAGTATCTATCCTGAATTAGTGAAATCGCAAGAAATGATACGCGAATTATTATCAGGTGAAGTTGAAAAATTTGCTGCTAATTTGGTGCGCGGCCAACATCTACTGAATCAGTACGTGCAACAGCATGCACAAGACAAAGTAATTCCTGGCTCTGAAGCATTCAAGTTATACGACACGTACGGCTTCCCGCTCGAATTGATCAACGTCATGGCACATGAACATGGCTTTACCGTAGATGTTCAAGCATTTGATCGGTGTATGGCAAAGCAGCAGGAGCAATCTGGCAAGAAAAGTATCGACGCGCTCGATCAATTAGCACTAGATCAATCAATCCAAACAGAATTCACTGGTTACCAAGAACTTGAAACTGAATCAACCATCAGCACACTCATTTTAGGGCAAGAGATTGTTGAAATGGTGCCTGCAGGTAATCAGTGCTGGGTTATTGTTAAAAAATCACCATTTTTCATTGTTGGTGGCGGCCAGGTACCGGATGAAGGTTGGCTCGTCATTTCACAACATAAAGTACCAATTTCGCAAGTACGCTACATCAATGGTCGTATTGCGGCACAAATTCAAGCACCTACCACGCTCACTGTCGGCATACCGATCACCAGCATCGTCAATCCTGAATGGCGCAGCAACGCGATGAAAAATCACACTGCCACCCATTTACTGCAAGCAGCGCTCATTCACGTGGTCGGGCCGCAAATCAAACAGGCTGGCTCACTCGTACATCCTGACTATTTGCGCTTCGATTTTTCTTATCATGAAAATTTATCAGCAGAACAGATCAAGCAGGTTGAGCAACTCGTCAACAAAAAAATTCAGGAAGATATTCCGGTCGAAATCACGTACGGTTCGTTGGCGCAAGCACAAGCAAAAGGCGCGCTCGCTTTTTTTGGTGAAAAATACAACCCAGAACAAGTGCGCATGGTCGACATTCCTAACTTCTCCATTGAGCTGTGTGGCGGCACGCACGTGCAGCGCACTGGTCACATTGGCGTATTCAAAATAACGGAAGTTACGGCGCTTTCTGCGGGCACCCGCCGCATCGTGGCGTTCACCGGTCCAAAAGCACTCACGCTCTTTCAAGAAGTGGCCGACATCACCAAACAGCTTTGCCAAGAATTTAAAATAAAGCGTGAAGAACTGGTGCCAACCATAGCGAAATCCAAAGAACAGATTAAAGAACTGCACACACAGATTACACACCTCAAACGCAAATTATGGCAGAACATGCTGCCCGCCTGGCGCGCACAGACTGAAACAATTAATGACATACCATTTTTGTTTTTAGCGTTGTCGGATGCAAATGCCCAAGATATTCGTGACATCGCCACTGAGCTCGCACACGCACAACCCGGTTTTTATTTTGTGGCAAGTAATGCGGATAATAAACAAACATACTGCGCTTCATTAAGCCAGACGCTGGCGCAGCGCGTAAATCTGAAAGATTTTGCAACCTGGTTAAACACAACGCATCAGCTGCAAGGTGGTGGATCAAAAGAGATGCTGCAAGGATCCGCGCGACAACCGGTCGACCCACAAATGCTCAAGAAATCGATTATTGATTACATGAAGAGTTTGTAAAAAATATACTACTAGTGTACCATATAGCACATTAAGGCTTATTTACAAGCATCATTTTAAACCTCAAGGAATTACATGAAAAATAATATTCTGTTGGCCTTCCTTCTTGGCAGTGTATCGATCATGCACGCAATGAAGGAGAATACTATAAACAACAATTCTCAAGCAGAATACGCCTCTCTTCTAAGCGAAACCATGGTAGCACAGGCAGCTAACCGCGCTAACCTTTCTCATGCCATTGACGACAGCCCAGAGGCTGCCGATGAACAGGCAAGCACCCTGCATGAAAAAGAAGAGTATGTTTCTGAAGGAGAAGAACATATTTCTGACCGTCAAGAAGAAGAAAAAATAGCACGCATAAAAGAGCGAAATACTATTCCAAGACTAAAGCGAGAACTAACAGAGCAAGAAAAAGAAAAGTTAAGAGAACAGGCAAATAAACTCGTTGAGTCTTACAATGGGGTTGTTAAAAGTATTGCCAGTGCTATGGCACACCAAGAAACATCTTTTGATCGCGTAACGCAGCCACTAGATTCAGCCATCTTTGCCTACAAATTGTACTATAGCGCATGGGCCATAGCCATATTTTCTGGTCTCGTATATGGCGCGTCTTCATTCTATGCATCGTATATGTCCTAATAAAAAAAGAAGCATGAAAAAGAGTAGTATTCTCGTTTTGATTTTGAGTGCGCAGATGCTGAGCATGAGCATCTGCGCATATCCGCCCGAAAACATTATTCAAAAAATTGCCAGAAAAATACCACCAACAGCGACCGCTTTCAGCGTAGGCAGTTTAGAAATGGGTCTTGCAGCTTTTCAGCATCAAAAAATGATATATGATCATCCAATCATTAGTCTATGGGCTCTACTTATGTTTGGGATAGCCACCGGTGAAACCACCATGGTATTGCACCGAGGTATTGTACGCAGAAATTTCAATCAGGCTCTGATAGAAACGTTACCTCTTTCAGTTTTCTGTTTAATGCTATTCGTATCGTTCTATGTACTCGAATAAACAAAGGATAATTATGAAGCAACAACGTGTCATATTTCTCTGTGCGCTTGCTTGCGCAAGCATTGCTCAACGCACATGCGCGCATCCACCGCAAGAAACTATCATTCAAAAAGTTGTTCGCAAGTATAAAGAATCGCCTGCGCTCACGGGAGTAACGGTTGGCGGTATAGCTACTCTTGCTACCTTAGTTATACACCATGAAGTCATTGCTAATAACCCATATCAGAGCATGATTGGAGTGCCTGCATTTGTGCTCAGTTCCGGCGCAACCGCCGGAATAATACAGAAGGATATTTCTCAAGGTTGGCCTACAACTGAAGTCGTAAAAAGAACAGCTTTCCCGATTGCCTGTAATTTAATTTGGTTCTTAGGGCTTTATTACCAGGCATATCTTGATGCATCGCAATAAAAAAAGGATAATCATGAAGCAAAAAAGCATCATATTTCTCTGGCGGTTGTGCGCAAGTATCGTTCAACACACCAGCGCACAACCGCCAGAAACTATCATTCAAAAAGTTATTCGGAAGTATAAAGAATCACCCACGCTCACGGGAATAACGGTTGGTAGCCTAGTTACTCTTGCTACCTTAATGGTACACCATGAAGTCATTGCTAACCATGTGTTTCCAAGTGCCTATCTAGTACCGACAATGGGAATAACAACGGGTCTAACTGCCATAAATGTTCAGAGGTATATTTCTCTGGGCATGCCTGCAACTAAAACTGCAATAATGGCCACCCCCACCATTGTCTGTGATTTAATTCTTTTCTTATCACTCTACTACCAAGCGCATGTTGATTCCATGCAGTGAAAAGGTTTAATCGAAGTGAGATAAGGCATTTGTGATGCACTAGAAGAAGATACTCTAGAACAGTTGAAAAGCGCCTCCCCTCCGTCATCCTTGCGAAAGCGAGGACCCAGTTTAAATATTATTTTTCGGCATTCATCAAAGAATTTCGTGATCAGAAAAAAGAGATGAAAATCTTCTGTTAGTTATCAATAAGGTTTTGAACATTAATAGCTTTGAAACTGGGTCCTCGCTTTCCGACTTCGCCAAGGCTTCGACGGACGCAGTCGCAGGATGACGTGCTGGGGGCATTTTCCACGGTTCTAGATGATGTCTATCCCTAACCAACAATAAATGTCCTGCCCACCAAAACTTTATAGTGAATAGTGAAAAGTGGAGACTGAGGAGACATATAATTACCAAGCGAGTGAAAATTCAAACAAATCAAAAAATAGTGATAATTTGTTTCTTGTCCCAAACATCGCAATAAAAAAAGGCCGCGTGAGCGGCCTTCCTAATTCCTAAAAAAGAGAGTCAAACTTACTCGTGATTGATCGTGCAACCGCACTTCTTCTTTTCGTTAACCATTGGTTCAAATTCGTCGAGCCATTCCTCATCTGAAACATCCTCTGGCATACTCATCGCGGCACTTGCCTCGGCCGGTTTTAGCGCTGCTGCTGACGCATCGACATTTATTACGGTTGCTGGCACTTCTGCCACTGCCATAGCTTTCTCTTCCACTTGGCTCAGATCTTTTTCTACCGCTGGCGTACTCATCACTTCAACTGATGCTTCTTGTTCCTGAGCAGGCATTTCTTCAACAGCTTGTTCTTCGTCTTCAGACGTCACTTCAGTGGTCTGATTTTCTTCAGCACCAGCCTGCTGGCCTGCGATCATTGCTTGCAAATCCTCGTCCTGCTGAGCAACTTGGCCAACATCCTTAGGTTCTTCACCCATCATTTGTTCAATGCTTATCTGATCACCGGTATTTCCTGCAGCTGCCTCAGAAAGATTCGCTGCTGAAGCATCCTCTTGAGAAACTGGTGATACCGACATCGCTTGTGCTTGCGTATCAGCATTTTGATCTTGCGCTGAATCAGCAGTCATTTGAGCATTAAGAATATACGCACCGACAAATACTAATGCTAATGCCACCGAACAGATAAATATACTCTTTCTAAACATGGTACTACTCCTTGTCAAAACTTAGCTGTGCTTTTTTAGGCCCCCTTTTTTAAAGGACCTACTTTTCGATAATTTTAGAGTAGCATAAATGGCAAATAATCCGCAATCTTATGCGGTTTTTTGCTTAAATTCATCTTCGATTAATTGAACTGAACGCTCAATAAGATTTTCAACCTCTTCGCTATCAGCGACGTTAAAATCGCTTAAAACATAGTCCGGGACTAAAGACGGCTGCGCTGGCCTGCCTATCCCGAAGCGCAATCGGGCAAAGTCAGGTCCCACAGCAGTAATTATCGACCGCAACCCATTGTGACCACGGTGACTACCGCCAATGCGCAGCTTGATCTGCCCGAACGGTATTTCCAACTCATCATGAATCACCAATAAACGCGGTAATTCAAATGACTTTTGCTTGGCCAGCTGGGCAATAACCTGACCAGAACTATTCATAAATGTTTGCGGTTTGACCAAAAGCACTGGGCACCCATGAATCGAGATTGTCGCAACCAATCCGTCTCCCTTGGATTGCCAGGTACCACCCCACCGCTGTGCAAGCGCATCAACTACTCTAAAACCAATGTTATGCCGATTATACTGATACTGGCGGCCTGGATTGCCAAGGCCGACTATGATGCTGAAAGGGCACCCTAATTCATTTTGCATACATTCTTCCATAACGTATATCACGCTGTTCTAGCGCGGTCCTAATACCATGCTCAAGCAACGGTTGTATATTTTGCACACAAATCTTTGATCCGGTAAATGCGTTATATTCAAGCGGCGGTATAATGCGCGTATTGGTCACAAAAATCTGTATGAAATTGCTCCGTTCAAGTTTTTCCTGCGCCTGGCCGGACAACACCGGATGAACAAACCAGCCATAAATATCAGTAAAGCCGTAACGCATAAGCTCTCGACAGGTATAGAGTGCCGTGCTGCCGGTCGCAATAATATCATCAATAATGATGGCTGATCCTTTTTGACCAGGAGGCGGCATACTCAGGTGTAAATTAGACACTTCGCCTTCATGATTACGCTGCTTTTCAAAAATGAGATAACGCAGCCCCAACAGGTGCGCAATTTCCTTGACCCGACTCGCTGCACCCCTATCGGGCGCTACCAGCCACGGATTTTTTTCATGCAACTTATATTCTACAATTTTGTCAGCAATAAATCGTGCAGCAGATACCGTGGTCACCGGCAATGCCAAGCTGGCAATTGCATCAACTGCGTGAAACCAGACCGTAACAATATCAGTAATGCCCGCAAGCTTAAGATAGGAGATCACCAACTGCAGCGGTCCTGGCATTTCAGGCGCAAATGGCGAGCATTCTTGCCGTGAAAATGGCACGTATGGAATAACCGCAATAATTCGTCTGGCCTGTGCTTGGCGCAACAATTGTGCTAAAAAAGCAAGCGCTGCAATCGAATCTGCTGGCAAAACAAATTGTGGCGCAAAAATAAGTGCGTCTCTGCCTTTAACCAGGCCCAATTCAGGGCAGCGAAGCTTTAATTCCCCATCAGAAAAGTGTTTAACGTGGATGCGCAGCAGTGGAAATGCAAAGGTTGCTGCAATGGCCTTAGAAAGTGGCCACTCGTTTATGTTGGCTGCTAGCGCCACACATTCTGCTGTTGTTCTTTTTATGACGCCCATAATCAGTGCCTATAAAAACAGGCGGTCATTAAACCGCCTGTTTTTTATCGTGTGTGCAGTATTTTTACCGAAATGGCTAACTCATACCAATTCGGTATTCTTTGAATTCTTACCAACTATGCTTTTGCTGTTTTTGGAGCACGCGTTGGCTGATTTTCAGGTGTCGCAGCCACTTTGGTTGGTGCATCTTTTTTTGGTGTTGATTGTGCCATTCTGATGGTATGATCTTTGTTCATGCGATCAACCAAATTCTGAGTCACATTCAGCTTTTCTGTCGAGTATATTACGCGACCACTTTGATTATCAACGATAGCATCAAATCCTTGATCGTAGGCAACATCACGCGCTGCAGCGGTAATTTCGCGCATTAGATCATCATTTATCTTTTGCATAGTCGCCGTGTACTCTTTTTCGCACTCTTGCGCATACGCTTCAAGATCCCTCATCATGCTTTCCAGCTTTTTGTCCTCTTTTTCACGCGCGGCCGCAGAAAGCATTGGTTTCTTTTCTTCATAATCTTTTTGCGCAATCATCAGTTCACGGCGTCTATCTTCGAACTTCTTTTTTAATTCTGCACCGTACATTTGCATATCACGGTTAGCATCTTGTGCGTCAAAGAGTTCTTTCATGATTTGCACCGAATCGACAAAGCCGATTTTTTGCGCTTCGCTCGGGCTTTCTTTTTCGACCTTTGCATATACCATACCGATAGAGATCGCTAAGGCTGCTACGGCACACTTACTATATTTGAATGGAGTATTCACGGGGTGATCCTCTAGAAAATAAATAATGATATGTATACTGCTACACTGACTATACGTGAGGTACATCTTGCTGCACTTCTTATTGTTGCACAGGTGGCACATTATCGCAAATCTGTTTAAGGGATAGATTTTGGACGCAAAAAAAGGGGCTGGACATGTGCATGTCCGGCCCCCAAATAGTTTAGTTATCAGCGTTGATTATGCAGGCGTAAAAAAATTATACAGATGTATAAAACCAGCAAAAGCAGTAAGAACGCCACGCTCTAAGACCTTTTCCATGCTTCTTATCACTACAAAACCTTCCAGCTCTCGTCGCCGTTCAGTAATATACTCTTGAAAACATTGTATATGCTTCTCCGGCAAGCGCGACCCAATATGACAAGGATAGTAAGTACCTTGCTCGCGCCGCGTCAGCACCTGGTTATATACACGATTTATAAAATGGACTTGTTTTTTATTCTCCACAGTAAGCCACCCATTATTGCCAACGAGCATAACACTATCTTTTTCTGTTATGAGATCCGATAGCCATACATATTTATATATCCTAGCAACCCCAATGACCGCGGCTGTCCCAGCCACTGCCGCAAGAGCGTACTTTTTATTGCCAGAAAATGCTGCATGCATCTGTGGCGCAGCCATTAGGCCAACCAGCGCAAGCGTTAAAAATAATTTATTCATGATAAACTCCGTTTGTTGTGACAGTGTTGATTATGCAGGCTTAAAATAATTATACGCATACATGCCCGCAGCAGTAACAGCGCCATACTTGATCGCCTTTCCTATTGCTATACAACCAAGAGCTACTGGTAAAGATATTTGAGCCAGCTCTTGTCTCTGTTTGCGAACAAACTTTTTAAACTGTTGTATATGACCCTCTGGTAATCGCGAATTAATCGAACAAGGATAGCAAGTTCCTCTCTCAGCTGACGTCAGCGCAAGCTCAGATGTACAATTTATAAAATGGGCTTGCTTTTCACCTGTTACAGTAAGCCACCCGTTATTGACAACAAGCGTATTAAGCGCGGCATTTGCTTCTCCCAACAAGCTCGACATCGATACATATTGATAGTATGCCCTAGCAGCCCCAATGAGCGCGGCTGCTCCAGCCACTGCCGCAAGAGCGTACTTTTGATTGTCAGAAAATGCTGCATGCATCTGTGGCGCAGCCATGAGGCCGGCCAGAGCAAGCGTTAAAAATAATTTATTCATGATGAAACTCCGTTTGTTGTGGCAGTTAATATGGTTTGTTATTACTGCCCATCGTCTTCTTCGTTCTTTTTGTCTTTTTCATTCTTTGGCGCGGACTTCAAACAGTTATACGCAATCAAAGCACCTGCTGCGGTTACAACACCACCGATTACGCCACCCAGAACAGTCTTGCCAACAATAGACGCGGTCCAGGTATTAAGTACTCGGTCATCTAAAAAGGCGTCAAGCCCTAACTCTTCAAAAGCTCGCCCTATCGGCTCAATTTCACTTTCAAGGACCTCGCGACGAGCAAGGATTGCTTGATGTAAAGAATTATATTTAATCCCTCTAAACCACGCTAATGTTTTGACAGTCAGTTTATCGACTTTCATTTTAAAACCATCCATATCGTAAAAGCCCTTTGCAGCCCCTACTACAGCCCCCGCTACGCCACCTACTGTCAAGCCACCCAGAGTAAGCGCTCCTTGCACTATCCCTTGTTTGATCGAAAATGATTGTGCTGGCACGGCGACCACGAGGCCAGCCAGTGCAAGCGTTAAAAATAATTTATTCATGATGAAACTCCTGTTGTTTTTATTAGTATCGATTTTTAAGACAACTTTAAAAAATTCTTTAATTTCTGGTCACAGCCATAGTGGGTGGCAACAACGCCCGCCACAAATGAGATGGTTAATGGGATTACCGTACCTACTATGCCGTAGACTTTTTTCCAAGTATTCCACTTGGTGTCATAAACAAGCTTATAGATCTCTCTAATATGCTGTTTGAAAGCTTTATCAGAAAAGTTAACACCTCCAAGCTGGTCCCCTCTTACACCGAAAAGATCCGTAATCGCTTGTTTTTGCTCATCAGTGCTTGGCTGAAGCAGATACTGATCCTTATTCACTACCTTACCATCGTATATATAATCAGCATCTATCATCATCCCTTGAACTAGAGTCCACTGAGCCATAAATTTTTCCTGACGATGGGCCACATAGTTCATACCTACCCGAGCACCTATCGCTGCAGCCACAAAAGTAGCTCCAAGGACTATGTTTTGACCAGAAATGGCATGTACCTGCGGCGCAATCAGCAGCATCGCTGCCAGCGCTAATATACGTATATTCATGATAGTTACTCCATTTAATGAATTTTAAGCTTCTAAATCAAGAATAGCAGAAATATTAATTATTTCAACCTGAAACTGGTGGTTCGCGGCCAACAACAGCTAAATGAGCGATCCGAACGATTATTTATAGAAAATTACCAAGAGTATATCTATCCAATTAGCCACCCTTAACCCCCCTTTATTTTAATTTCAATTGTGATATGATATAGATAATGATCTATACAAAAGAAGGAAATGGAGGTTGTTATGAACAGATATGCACTCGTATCACTATCCGTGCTAGCCGTTACGCTGATCTGCAGCATATCACGCATGCAGGCAATGGAGAATGGCACACCGGCAGGCCAAATTCTATACAAAATCAGGGTAATGGATGGTGCACGCACTGCTTTCAGCCCAGGGCAAAGTAATCACCCTACTATCCTAATAGCACGCACCGACCTTTCCCCAATATACCGTTATGCAACTGATGAGCAGGATCTTAAAACCAAATTTTTAGACCCTGCCAACAATACGCACGCTCAAACCTATTTCGTAAACCATGTACCAACCAAGCAAGCAGACCAAGTTGCCAACTTTAAAGAGCTTATCCTGGCAGCCCCTCTGGATTTGCTAGACCGGATATGCAACAAGATTGAAACAGCATTACCCCATCACAGCGGCCTGGTCCATTTCATAAAAAAACATCCGGTAGAGTCTGACAATCCAATAATACAGCATGAAATGGAAGAACTGTGCATCACCTACCTAACAGAAGACACAGATGAACATTATAACTGGTTTGTAAATGAGTATCTGCGCAGACCAGATCTGCCAGCCACATTAAAAGAGGTATGGCATTCCCACCTGATAAAGATTTTGGATTCTCATATTTTTTACCATCCCAATATTACTTACGAAGCAGTAGAAAAGCGGTTGAAGTTACGTAAAATTGAGCATCTCTTAGCGTATCTTGAACAGCAAGTCCTTCCCGAAAAAGATCAACAAGCGCTTGAAGCGCTACAAGCAAAGATTAAGGATAAAGCGCAAGAAGATTCAGCACAAAAAACTACCCTGGCACAAAAACAAAACCGCCAACCCTGGCTCAAAAAAATAGTATGGATTGCTAGTTTAATTACTGGTTTTACAGTGTTGAGTACAGCCGCTCTGACAGCATACTGGTGGTTATCCCGGTAAAGGATCAGTTCATTAATCTGTCATTAAAACAAAGAGGGGCTGGTGAGATATGTCTCACCAGCCCCTCTTGCAATTATCTGTGTCAAAATCAGCTTACGCATTCACCAGGTGCACTTCAACGCGACGGTTTGCCCACTGTTCTTCACGGCTACCCGTTACCTTCTTGCCAGCGACAATGGCTGGACAGCTGGACCCTCGTCCTACCACTTTGACTAATTCTTGTGGAATACCGGCTGCTACGAATTGGTCACATACCACTTTAGCGCGCTTTCTGGAGAGCTCATCATTAAACTCTCTGGTGCCTGCCGCGTCATCGGCATGCCCTTCAAGCACTACCACTATTTTTTCGCCCGACTCACATGATTCCAAGCATTTTTTGACTTCATTGATGTCTTGCGCAAGAACCTTGGCTTGCTCTGGTTTGAGGGCAGCTTTGCCAAAGTCAAAATAGACTGCCGGAAAATCTCCAGACGGTTCAGCGCTAAATGTTACTTGTTCATTATCGGTGGCATCGGCCATTTCGCGCATATCAGTATCTCTGTCGTCATCCTGCGCTACAAATTCGCCTTCCGCATCGAAGAATCCTCGTATTGATTCATCCGGCTCTTCGTTTTCAGCTACGTAGATTTCCTTGCCGTCTGACTCGTAATAACGTACGCCTCCGCCTCCCGTAGCACACGATTTACCACTGCATGTCATAGCTGATTTGTTGCGGTCTCCACCACAGCCTGGCAAGCTTGCAAGCAAAGCCAATGACATCATCATTCCCTTATTCATGGCGATCTCCTTTAAAAATAGCGCATAGATAAATTTCATTTAGATTAAAATAAAACAATGCAGGGCCACATTAGCACAATTTTTCTTACATTGCTACTCATCTTTCAAGATATACTGTATAGTATACATAGAATAAATTATTCCCACCTGGCATAATTCAACTGTATGACCGCAGATACCTTATGCCAACCTTAGTTGAAAATCAAATGAAGAAAATTTTAATAAATGATAATCCGTGGCAAACGCGCATAGCACTAACCGACAGCGATGACCTGCTCCAAAACATCTATTTTTCGGCGCATGCGCAAGAATCGTTAGAGCGAAGCTTTTTTAAAGGCACCGTCACGAAGGTGCTGCCCGGCATGCAGACTGCCTTTGTAGATATCGGCCAGCCACGAGCCGGTTTTCTGCATATTTCAGAAATTGATCGTGAATTGGCTATCGATAAAATAAGCAAGCACTCTTCGCTGATCGAGGAAGACGGTCCGCGGCAAAAGCGCGCTCGCCAGCGTCTCGATATCAGCAAGATATTTAAAGAAGGCGATACGATCCTGGTCCAGGTCAGCAAGGAGCCGGTGTACGAAAAAGGCGCCAAGCTCACTACCTGCTTTACCTTACCGGGTAGATTCATTGTCTTAATGCCTAATATCCCGCGCGTAGGCATTTCCAAAAAAATTGAATCGGCAGAAGAGCGAATGCGCTTAAAAAACATTCTCAAAACTCATTTACCTGAAGGTATGGGCGCCATTATTCGCACGACCTCAGAAGAGCATGATGAATCAGAGCTGATTAAAGATATTAAATTTCTCGTTTCCACCTGGCAAACCATCCAGAAAAAGTTAGCAACTGCCGCACCGCAAGAGAAATTATATGAAGATTTACCTCTTTCGCTACAAGTGGTACGCGACTATTTAAATGATGATATTGAGGCAGTTATCACCGATTCGAAAGCCAATGCCGACGATCTGATCCGCTTTATTAAAATTATCGCCCCGGAATACACACAAAAAATCAAGCTCTACCAGGAACGCATCAACATTTTCGACTATTATCATATCGAAAAGCAGATTGAACAGGCGCTGGATAAAAAGGCGGAACTCAAGTCAGGCGGCTCATTGATCATCGAATCAACAGAAGCTATGACGGTTATTGACGTCAACACTGGTCGCTTTATTGGTAAATCGAATCTTGAAGAAACAATTTTGAAAACCAATCTTGAAGCTGCTCAAGAGGTTGCCCGTCAACTGCGCTTACGCAATATTGGCGGCTTAATTGTCATCGATTTTATCGATATGGCCACCGCAGCCAATAAACAAAAATTATTTAAGTTTTTTGAAAAAAACCTGCGCGAGTTAGACAAATTCCAATCGGTGGTACTCAAGATCTCAGAATTTGGCCTGGTGCAAATGACGCGAAAGCGTTCCGGCAAAACGCTGCAGCAACAGTTGACTGAAAACTGTCACGTCTGCAAAGGGACCGGCTTTCTTAAATCCATTCAAACGCAATGTTACACCATCTTGCGTGCGATAAAGCAGAAATTAGCCTCTCATTTGACCGGATCAAATTTGGTCATTCAGGTTAATCCTGCCATTTTTACGTTCGTTACCACCACGCAATACAACACTATTTTTGAACTTGAAAAGCTATACCGCTGCAAACTCACGCTCGAAAGCGACGAAGAATTACGCATCACCGAGTATAAAATAGAAAAAGCATAAGGACATTCTCGTGACCTCACCATCAGTTCTGAACAAATACCCAGCCTACGAAGTCAATATTGGCATGGAAGTGCATGTCCAATTAACCACCGCCACTAAAATCTTTTGCCCCTGCCCTAATGTGATAGCGAAAGACCCGAACAGCAACATATGCATTATATGCGCGGGATACCCGGGCACATTGCCCGTTCTGAACAAACGCGTGATTGATTTTGGTATCATGGCCGGGCTGGCAACCAACTGCACTATCGCTTCTGTGTGCGCATTCGATCGCAAACATTATTTTTATCCGGATTTGCCAAAAGGATATCAAATTACGCAGCAATATCTGCCCATTTGCACCAAAGGGTTTGTGCCTATCCGATTAGAAGACGGATCTATTAAAAAAATTCACCTGACCAGAATACACATTGAAGAGGATGCGGGCAAAAACATCCATTCAGAAATAAGCAGCGAAAGTTTTGTCGATCTGAATCGAGCCGGCACGCCGCTCTTAGAAATCGTTTCTGAACCAGATCTTTCAAGCGCGTACGAAACGCACGCATATTTAAAAATGCTGCGCACTACCGTGCAATATTTAGACATCTGCTCAGGCAACATGGAAGACGGTGCCTTCAGAGCAGACACCAACATTTCCGTGCGCAAAAAAGGAACAAGCAAACTCGGCACCAAATGCGAGCTTAAAAATATTAACTCATTCAAATACATTGGCGATGCCATCGAATACGAAATTGAACGACAAATAACACTGCTCGAAGACGGTGGCACCGTGCAACAGCAGACGCGCCTCTGGGATCCGGCAAACCGCGTTACCAAAGTGATGCGCACCAAAGAAGAAGCAGCCGATTATCGCTATTTCCAAGATCCTGATTTGCCACTCATCGAAATTAGCGACCAGATGCGTGAGGCTATCCGCGCCGCACTGCCAGAGCTGCCACCACAAAAATTTGAACGCTTACAGAAAGAGTATGGCATTACGCCGTACGAAGCGGACATTTTGGTGGACTCGCCAGAGCTGGCTACTTATTTTGAGCAGGCATACAAAATACACAATAGCCCTTCGATCATTAATTGGGTACTGCGCGACTTGATGGGGTACCTCAAGCAGCATGAAATTCAACTGAATGTGTGCAAAATCACGCCAGAACGTTTGGCAAAGCTGGTGAATCTGATAACCAACGGCAAAATAAATAATCGTGCAGCACAGGAAGTTTTTGGCGCCATTGGCGCTGAAGACAAAGATCCGGAGATCATTGTTAAAGAACGTGGCCTTGAACAAATCGATTCCACCGAAGAACTTGAAGCGATCGTTAAAGAAATTATCAGCAAAAACGCTGACAGCGTTACAAAATACAAAGCGGGCAATGAGCGACTCTTCGGTTTCTTTGTCGGCCAAGTCATGCAAAAAACGGGTGGTAAGGGCAATCCAAAACTGATTCAAGAACTGCTCAAAAAACATCTGGGATAAACATATGAAAATAGTCGCACTTCTGATGGCCCTGGGCGCATCAGTACCATTACATGCCATGGAGGAAAAGCCTGTTGAAATAAACGATTTCCGCACATTCGCAATGAAAGATAATCTTTTTCAGGATCCAAGCCTGCCAGAAGATAAACAAATAGAACGCATTTTTAAAATATTAGCCGGAGGAGTAGAAGACGCAGGCTATCCTTCCGAACCGTTCACCATCATCGGCATGCCATTAGATCCAAGAACCAACCGCAGAGTGCTTAATCTGAATAACTATCTGACCCGATCAGAATATAATGCTCAGTATAGGAACGCATGCATCTGTGGCGCTCTATCAGGCGCTATTACGTCTGCATTATTACTCGCGTGCGCGGCACTCACTTTTAAATGGATTAATACGGATGATGAAACTGACACTGCTGCAAAGATGGATAGGACAAAAAAGAGTCATACGAGCACGTAAGGTAGTACATTTATTTTATCGGTACCTGCCATGAAACATATCTTCTTTTTAGCAAGCATGCTCCTGGCCCTCAGTAGTAGTACTGCCCGAGCAATGGAAGCACTAGAAGTACTTGATGACGCAAAAAACGTAACAAAAGAAAGTAAAGATCAATTAGACACCCTACGCACTGCTCTTGAGCGCTACGAAACATTACGGCAGCATCTGGAGGATAGAAGTCAAAAATGCAACGTGACTTTCAAAGAGATCAGCAAAAAAAATAAGACCTATGATGATCAATTCAAAAACATTAAAACCATTGGCTTACTGTTGAACTCAGGAGCGTTCTTTGCAGGCCTTATTTGTGGCATTCTGTCCATTTATTGGCACCGCATCAAAGAGACTTCTGATCCAGACTTATCCCTTCAAGAAGAAAACCCAGATTCATTGACCGAAAGCCAACCGTAGATGAAACTCTTCCATACATTAATCATCTTAATCACTTGGCAAAACAGCTCCCTGCAGGCAGGAAGGGATAATGCGACTCCCCTAGATCAGGCTACCGTATTGCTACAAGAAGCAGTAACTACCCAGAATGAAATATCTGATAATGCTGCCGATATTGCGCTCAAAGAAGAAAATCTTGTTCAGTGGCAGCAGACGATAGAACGATGGGAAGCCTCCTTAATCCGCTTTGACAATTCGGTGAAAGCTTTTGGAGAAACGTTTAAGGGATTAAAATGGATAAACTATCTCCTGCTTCCCAGCGCCATATTTTTAACCACTTTTCTAATGACAATGGTTACTTATGACTTGTTTTGCCCAGCAGAAGAACCTAATTCGGTCGCCCATGAAAATGAGACGAAAGGCCATTGCGACTACACGAAACATCACCTGCCATGAAATTATCACTATTCCACGCTGTTTTTTTAATAAGTACCTTTTTTGCCTTCTTGCAAATGCAGGCAACCCCTCTCCAAGAGCTTCTCCGCCTCGAGCAAGAAACATTGGATAAACGTCATCAAATCAATGTGCAACGTGGCGACATCAATGAGCAAATTCGCCACATAATGCCCGCAGTGCATGAATTCGAAAGTGGCATACAATATGACTTTGTTAAATACGTTTTTATCACCCTTGGTATACAATTCTGCGTAGGTATGTATGCAATAATAAAAGAAGCCAGGCAGACCTCAGACAAAGATGAAAAAGATGAATAAACCGTTACTTTCAGTATGTCTACAAACAATCATAAGCTGTGCCTTAGCATTCAGCCCAACGGTGTGCTTGAGTATGAGCGAGTTTGCTGATCTGCCCAGCACGCCAATTCCGCAGTTGCCTGAGCATGAAATGCGCACAATAGAAGAAGAAATAGCAGCTCTGCGCACTACGCTAGGACTGCCAACCAACGATGCTGCAGTTTCCCAGCAGCTCACTAATCTTAAAGAATCAAAAATCAGATTACGTGATCAGGAACTTGTGCTCGCTCTCGAACAAGAAAGATTAAAAGAATATACTGACAAAAAAGTATATTATGATGAATTAGAAAAGCTGCCAGTAGCCCTCAGACTATGCAGCGTAAGTTATCACCAATTCTTGACGTACACGGTACCAATCGGCGCAATAACACTCAATTGTTTATTAACTATTTTTTGGTTTTACCAAGCAGGGCAATTAACATCTCAACCATCAAAGGATTTTTCATGAAACAAACAACTACCTTCTCACTCCTTTTAATCACTTTCCTGGGTACACAGCCGGCAGTACATGCGATGGAAAAAAGTGAACAAAATGTTTCCTGCGCAGATGCGAAGTCAACATTAGTTCAGCTCGGGCAAGATATTGCAGCAGGGGATTTATCTGCTGTTCAACAGTTTGTAAAAACAAATAATAAATTTATCAGTGGAGACGTCCCTTTATTACTCATGGCAGCTGGACATAATCAATATGATATAGCCGAGTTTCTACTCCAGCAAGGTGCGCCTGTAGATGCTCAATCGCCATACCAACGCTGTACCCCCTTGGAACGACTTATTAGACTATTTGATAATCCTAAGTTCGCTCAGCTTTTAGTGAGCTACGGCGCTGAGGTCAACCCCGAAAGGCAAAGCTACTATGACCCATCACTCCTTCAGATAGCTGTTAACTTAAAGAGAACTGAAACTGTCAAAGTTCTCAAGCAAGCTGGAGCCAGAGAAAACTCCTGCTACCGTCGTCAATCTTAACTATTGAGCAAGCCATGATAAATGGATGAATTTAAAGAACAGTCAGCTGTAGCCACTGCTGTCGCAAATGGCAACTTGGAAACCATCTCTGCCTTTATAAATGCGCATGATAACTGGGATACCATAGAATTCAGCTATGAATATACGTTACTGTCGTTGGCAGCACACCGTAAACAAAAAAAGAGCATGCAATTATTGCTGCAGCATAATCCGTCACCGCTCGCAAAAAATATCGCCTTATTAAAACTTCTTGAAGATCATGCTATTGATCCGCTCTTTGTTCAGCTGTTATTAGAGAACGGCGCGAATGCCAATGCGGGCGATAGAACTGATTCAGTATTCGCCTTGCACAAGGCTGCCACCTGGCCCACTAGCACATGTACTGAATTATTAGTCCAGCATGGCGCTAACGTTAATGCTCAAATGGACGATGGCAACACCCCGTTGCATATCCGCCGTTAGAATGAAAAACGCTGTAACTATTACGTTTCTCCTAAAACAGCCAACCGTAAAAACGTATTTTCACGCATCAGATCATTGGCAAACAGCGAAACAGCTCGCGCAAAGAGTATGCCCGGAGCTCATATGTCTTTTCAAGGCGCCAACCGCTGCAAACGGCCTAATGAGATTATCATCGTGGCCTGGATCCTCACCTACGTGAGGATGACGTCGGGAACGTGCAGATTGCTCAGAGAGTGAAAATTAAATCACAGAACTATTGTTATTTATTGGGTATCTGCAGTCTGCTTATCGGCGCATTTGCATAATATTTAATCTCTATCCATACATCTGCGCGAAAACCAGGTGAGGTGCCCCAAAATTTAAGAGTGACTACGTACCTTCCATCCTGGGCATTAATTGAAACAGTACGCTCGTTATCATCAGAAAAAAATACGCCATTGTTGCCAGGAGCATTGACTGACATTTCAATGTCACTACCCGCAAATGTTCCCTTAAGTTTTTGAGTGAATTTCAAAACTGGCCCAAGCCCAGGAAGGTCGATTGTTTCGTAAAATAGATACGTCTTACCATTCTCGATTCCTCTATTACGCGCTAGCTGTGCTATATCTACAGACTTTGGCTTGTAATACCTGTCATTTTTAAAATACGCTTTCTGAATAGTAGGAGGTACCACTATAACAGCCCCATTGTTTGGATAATATGCATCATTAGCTATTGACTTGCTATCCTTAGCTTCTACTTTAAAAGTACTCTTGAGATCAAAATCTGTAAAATTATACACAGAGACCCTTGTTTTAGTGCGTAAAGAAGAGAGTTCTTCACTGCTCGCCCTGAGCGGCACGGCTAACATTAATCCAAAGCCCACCAAAATATATCGCATATTCTTCATCTCTTTCTCCCTACAGTAATAATTGCTTATCAATAGTTTATAAATACTTTATTTATAGTAGCATTTTATATATTCAGATAGCAATTATTGGGGGGGGAGGGGATTGAGGTAAAATAACGATTCTAAAGCGCCAACCGCTGCAAACGGCCTAAAAAGAGCTTCATCCGCCGGTAATCATTTTTAGTCAGCAGCGAATACGTCTGCATAAGCGGTGCAAGTTGCTCAGTGCTTATAATTTTTTGCTCAAGTAGGTTATTAATAATAGCTAGGAGAAGCTCATCCAGATTGATGGCGCCTGAGCCAAATAAAAGATGCAAATAATGATCTTGCGCAAAAAAGCGACGACTCACGTTTTCCGGCGCAAGGCCAACAAATGCGTGAATCTTAGGTGGCTCTGGTGGCATCAAATAGCTAATTTTGTCCTTGTGCGCATAACCAACGGCCACACAGGAAAAGGTCGTTTTTAAAAATTCAAAAATCTGCGGCTGCTCGGCCAATAGCTCCTCTTGCGTCTTTTGATACGGAAACGGATAGCGCATCGGATCCATCGATCCAGTCTGCACCTGATGGACAATGCCAAACAGCGTGAGATCGTCACTTTTCAAGCTCACCAGCGAACCGAACGGAATAAAATGGTTCCACTGCCAGCTCTGGACAAGCCAGGAACTGAGAGAGCTTTCAATAATTTCACCACAAGGTTTGCTGCTGATCATAATCAGATTCCTGAACAAATTGTTGATTCATATCTTCTAAGCCTTCCACAAAGAAGCTCACGCGGTGAATAAGGGAGCGCCCATGCTCCTGAACCAATCGCCGGTGGCCTATCGTAGCGTACCCTTTATGCTCGCCAAGCCGATAATGCTCAAATAAGGACGCAAAATGCTGCATAAGACGGTCTCGTGTAACCTTTGCCACGATAGAAGCAGCTGCTATAGAGCTTGAGCGGCTCTCACCGAACGGAAAATGATGCACTGGAACGCGACTATAGGACGTATTAGCCAATTTGAGCGGCATAGCGTCCACCACAATAGCCACTGGAGGCGTTGCTAGTTGACAATTAAGGTGAAGAACGGCTTTTTTCATCGCCTTGAGGGTGGCATGCCAGATATTTATGCTATCAATAGTGCGGTGATCGACAATTCCAACGGCATAATAGGCATTTTTCACGATCCAGGCATAGGCCGCCTCACGTTCAGGGGCCGTCATAACCTTAGAATCCTTCAAAAAACGCTTCTTTTTGCCCCATAGAGCCACGGCCGCGGTCACGACAGGGCCTGCCAGGCACCCCCGGCCAACCTCGTCCACCCCGACCACCAAATGGCCCTCTTTCCAGGCTTCAGCCTCGAAAAAATCCTTTTTAAAGCCCTCAATCTGCATTTTTGACCTATTTTTAATCACAATAGCCTTCTTTTCCATTTGACAAGTCTTAATTTATGAGTACAATTAGAAATAAGGCAGTAATAGATAACCATATTAATAATTCACAAGTGTTTACTTATACAGGAGGAGCATACCTCATGGCGTCAACTTCAACCCAGCTCAGAGTAAAAGAACTTCTTCGCGAAAAAGGCTGGACTACTAAGATTCTAGCAGAAAAAACGGGGATGTCAGAAAGTTATTTAACTCACATTAAAAATGGCACCCGCCGTTGGAACGAAGATTCTTTACGAAAATTAGCAAATGCATTCGAATTAAGTCCAATTGACTTATTTGTTGAGCATCGTCAACGTACTGACAATATCGACAAGAACGTCAGCATGCCTGAACGTTCCGATGTCGATTTGCGTGTGCAAGTGGTGCCGGTTGCCGGAGACATTCCGTCAAACCCATCACCGTACAACAATCAGCTCATGCAAATTACAACCGGCTACAAAGATGTCTTTGTGCCCGTATTAAACTCCAATGACAGCGCGATGTTTGCCCTTTTCATTGAAAATAACGCAATGGCACCAACCTTTGTAAAAGGTGACTATTTGATTATTTCCCCTGAAATTTGGACACGTTCTGGCGACATAGCAGCCGTTGAATACGGCAATGACACGCCTGTTAAAGCCGTCATGCAAGTTACTTACACCGAAGACTTTATCGTTCTTGAGTCAGTCAACCACAAACAAGCGCCTATCGCCTTGGTACGTGGTAAAGACCACTTCAGAATTATTGGCCGCGTAGTACAGCGTCATCAACGCTTCGCATAAATACTGACCGCCTCTTAAGAATTTATAGATCCCATCAGCTCACGCAGTTGATGGGATTTTTTTTTAATGGTGCTTCCGCCCGCATTACTCCTTCCCTCCTTGAAGCATCACACCCCCCACCCTCACTATAAAGATTTGACAGCGGGGCATTTGGGGATGGATACACCCCCTCTAAAACCGTTAAAAGTGCGCCCAGCACGTCATCCTCGCGCAGGCGAGGACCCAGGCCAGATTAGCTTTATTTTAACATCGATTCTCTCAGCGCTTGTTAAGGCCTTGGCCAAGCACAGTCACAACGATCACATTGATCAAACAAATGTAGTTCTGAGCAACTCAATAAATATGAGATTATCACCTTGGCCTGGGTTCCTGCCGAACGCAGGAATGACATGGAGGGGCACGAGGATGACGGTGGAGAGAGTCCGACGTGCCAATCGTAGCTTTAGTGACTATGTCCGTCGCAAGCTTGATGACCATATCCATCTCAAAACCCTTTCCAAAAAGTCATGCCGGCAAACAATGGACAGTTGGATACATCACATTCACTCCCTGAGCCATTACATCCCTTATCGTAAGCACCAACCGCCCTAAAAATAATGAAAAACCGTAACAAACATGAGAAAAGCAATAAAAAAAGTAGCAAAGAACGCCTTTTCTGCTACAATTATTTCTAGACGTCTATGTAACACGTCACATCTGATTATTAAATAAAAGCAAACGGCTTTTATAGTGCTCAACCGCACTTCCACTTAATTACAGGAGCATTTTTAATGCAATATCGCTACGAGATCCTCATTTTAACCACCCCTGACGCCTCACAGGATGACATCAAACAGATGGAATCGCTGTTGAGTGAAGCCATCAACAAGGCGCGTGGGTCAGTCATATCGTTTGAACGCTGGGGCAAATATGACCTTGCGTACCCGGTTAAAAATCATGAATATGGCGTGTACTACCTTATGCGCTATCAAATGCCAACGGCTACCGATGTCAATAACGAGCTCAAGGCTCTCTTTGCTATTCGTTTAGGCGCGGTGGTAATGAGATTTATGATTTCAGCGCTTGAAGCAGGCAAATCGTTGGAATATCAACGCCCGCGCTCACTTGAAGAAGCGCCGCCAGCACGTGAATCTAACAGTGGCTACCAGCGCGAACGCCGGTCCTTTAATGATCGCAATGATATGTCAGCAGCGCCTATGGACTCTTCTGACGATCTGGGCTTATAATATCTCTAAATCGTAATATTTCTCATTTCATTAATTATTAAAAAGAAAAACATGACAAAAAAAATAAAATTAAAAATTAGTGCACGCCTGGTCAAAAAACGTTCTCGCCGCGGCCAAAATGGTGGCGCCAAATCATGCCGCTTTACGGGCAATGAAGAACAAGTTAAAAATATTGATTATAAGAACGCTGGGTTTTTAAGAAGCTTTTTAACTGAGCGTGGCAAAATATTGCCAGCGCGTATCTCTGGCACTTCATGCAGATATCAACGCATGTTAGCGCGAGAAATACGAAAAGCACGCGTAATGGCTTTATTGCCATATTCAGCCAATTTCTACTAAGATTTCGCGTGCGCTGCGGTCAAGCCATATAAGAGCATTATCAAGACCCGCACAATGGTTGTGCGGGCTATTTTTTTAGGAACTATTTTGAATTGGGTACCATTACAATGAGCACGACATCGAGAAAACAGCGTGGCAATACAAGAAATATCGCCATCATTGCACACGTTGACCATGGAAAAACAACCTTGGTTGATCAGCTTTTACGCCAATCAGGCACGCTGGGCATAGGCGAGCAGGATCGTGTAATGGATTCAAACGCTCTTGAGCGCGAACGTGGTATTACCATTCTTGCAAAAAACACCGGTATTAAGTTTGGTGAGTATGCAATCAATATTATCGACACGCCCGGTCACGCCGATTTTGGTGGCGAAGTTGAGCGTACCTTACAGATGGTTGAAGGCTTCTTGTTGCTAGTTGACGCCGCAGAAGGCGTGCTACCTGGTACCCGCTTTGTATTGCAAAAAGCGCTTCAACTGCATTTACGCCCTATCAAGTGGATACCGAAAATACCAGCCATAGCGACAATCAAAAGGTAACGGCGCTGCTTGGAAAACGTAGTAATGGTATATTTTATACGCGACTGCCTGGCGAGGGTGAAATACCTCATCAACTACCTCAATAGTACTGATAGAAATATCAGCAGGGAGCTTATTATTCCACGCATAACGCAATTTTTCCGGCGTAATTGCCAGCGGCGTTTTGCACAATGCTACTTGACCTACTGCATGGACGCCGGCGTCAGTGCGCGAAGCGCCATGCAGCGTTATTGTCTGATTAAATGTACGTTCAAAGGTACTGGTCAGTACTTGTTCAATGGAAGGTTGGTCAGGTTGTGCTTGCCAACCACCGTACGCAGTGCCATCGTACGCAATCGTGCATTTGTAGTGGTGCAGCGTCAAAGGGGCTCGTTACTTTCGAAACACCGCTCTGAGTGTTTTCTTACGCAGTCGAATACTGATTGGCGTAACTTCTATAAGTTCATCTGGCCTGATCCACTCCATGCATAACTCAAGATCCATCTTTTTAACCGGCGGCAATTTTACGGCATCATCGGTGCCGGAAGCGCGCATGTTAGTTAGTTTCTTTTGCTTGCACGGATTTACATCAAGATCGTTATCTCTGCTGTGTTCGCCAACGATCATACCTTCATATATTTGCTCGCCCGGTTCTACAAAAAGAACACCACGGTCTTGCAAGCCGTCCAGTGCGTACGCGGTGGTGCTGCCATTTTCCATGGAAACAAGTGCGCCTTTGGTACGCGTTGGCA
>Ga0207087_1011_pt1 | contig 41745 bp, 34 predicted proteins | sample Alteio_BWMinHeat_51_FD_153544 | JGI IMG/M metagenome (GOLD analysis project Ga0207087, IMG submission 153544) | Enriched cells from forest soil in Barre Woods Harvard Forest LTER site, Petersham, Massachusetts, United States -... | ecosystem: Environmental > Terrestrial > Soil > Temperate forest >... | reverse complement strand
GCATGAGCGCGGTGACTCTTGCAGCTGTCTTGCAATCGATTTTGTGAGGAAGACTGTCTATCTCAGGCAAGCAAGCTTGTGTCCTTGGTTAGAATCCCGCACTGTCACGGCGCGGTCGCTCACAATTCCGGCGTTCCCGCGATTGTTTTCAAGCACTTGCATAGAGATCAGCTCCCCGTCAGGTAATCAAAAAGAACGAGAAAGAACGAAAGGACCAGTTCCCTTCCTTCCCCGCGTCGCGTGTTTAGCAGCAAGACCGCTGTCTGTGCGAGGCAGGTGCGCCCACCACGGAAGCCCGCGAAAACCGTCGCCCTCAGAGCAACTTGATACCAATTGACCGGAGCGGGGGTTTTCCGAGGAGAATCAAGAAGCTGCGATGAAGCACGAGAGCCAACTTCTCTTCCGTACTCACTTTTTGTTTGCGGCTTTTCAACACTTTCCCACAACTACCTTGACAGTAGCGTGACAGCCAACCTTCCGGCGAAACACCGAAGGGTTTAGTTATGTTGGCAACCTGCAAGCGAACCATAGCAACGGTTTAGCAAATTCCTCGTTTCGCTGCCTGTTGTTCGGAAGACAGGACTTATCTTAGGATCGATTGCCCTATTGGGGTGCAAAATACCCAAACTCAATCGAGAGAATCACAATCCGTTGCGTCAGAGTCCAAATCTCTCATATTCAACGCGAGTGGTGCTCTGAGAGAGCCCCGAGACTTGCCCCACCGCCTACGAACAGGGTTTGACCCGTAATGAATGCGGCCGTCTTGCTGGCCAGAAACGCGATCGCGGCAGCGACCTCACTCGGATCCGCGAATCGCCGCATGGGCACTCTGCTCAAATACCGGGCCTCGCCTTCGCTGCCTTGCGGATTGTTCGAACGAAACAGCTCTGTTTCGGTAGGGCCTGGCGCGATTGCATTCGCGGTGATGCCGTCGGCCGCGAGTTCAATTGCCATGGTCCGTGTGATGCTTTCCAGCGCTGCCTTTGCCGCGGCGTAGCTAGAACGAAACGCGAGCCCGCGCGTCACAAGGCTGGTGATGTTGATGATCCGTCCAAAGCGCGCAGCCCGCATTCCGGGCAGCAGCGCCTGAGTGAGTTGCAGCGCTGGACGCACATTTAAGTCCATCACCATCGCGAAAACGTCTGGATCGACTGCATCCAGGCGTTCGTGCCGGGCAACCCCGACATTATTAACAATCCCCACCACGTTTCCGCGAGCGATCAGGTCATCGGCGAGATCCTGGGTTTTCTTGCGGTCCGCTAGATCAGTTTTGATAAATACTCCAGGGAAATTTGCGGGCGAACTCCGTGCTACGCCAATCACCGACCATCCACCTTCTACCAGGGCATCAGCGGTCGCCCGGCCGATGCCCTTTGAGGCTCCTGTAATGACGATGGACCTGACCATGGCTACAGCCCAACTGCTCCCCTCGCTGCATGCTTGCCGCCAGCCTACTTGGCGATGGCGCGAAGAAACATGCCCGCCAACCCGCCACCGATAACAGACCGACCGTCGTCTGCAAGGGCATCGGCAGCGGCGCGACCGCTTCCCTTCGACGCGCCGGTAACGACAATAAACTTGGTAATAACGCTGCTTAGATTCCGGACATGGCGCTCAATCGCGCGCATGTCTTTTTATGTTCGCTGCCTACTGATGGTCCGGAGAAGCACGCCAGCCAACAGCGGTCGCCTCAAGCAGCTGACTTGCGAGGAGGATTAGATTTCTTTTCCAATTTCTCCTCTACGTATTCTTTCAGGACAACAGCATTGTTGTGCTCGGCGTCGCGCGAACTATAAACAAGCGCGACATTGCCCCGCTGCGCTGCATTGAGAATCGGGCGGGTCGCATCCGGATTCGCATTGAGTTCTCGGCGGTAGCGTCGCTGGAATTCCCCCCATTTCTTCGGATCATGATTGAACCACCGGCGCAGGGTCGTGCTCGGTGCAACGTCTTTCAACCACGCATCAATGCGCAGGGCGGTTTTCTTCATGCCGCGCGGCCACAGACGCTCGACCAAATAACGGGCTCCGTCGGCTGAACTGGCGGGTTCGTAGATGCGTGTTAGTTTGATCATCGTATGCCTGTCTCCCTTCTTTCCGGCTTCCTCCAACGCGATAGTTACCGCCGGTGGGTAGCTGACTCTGGTCCCCTGCACACAAGCCCCTACTCGTCGAACATACGAACAGTAGCACTGGCAAGTAGATTATATTTCGTATGCCCTTCCAGGGCTGATGACTTGCATGACGAATCGAATGAGATGCGTACTTTCTTTTCCTGCTTTCCACTCCCCCGCCTTTTCTTCCCAGAAACTTCCGCCTCTCGACTATCGAGAGGCTATCTATAGCATTCCTCAAGAGCAGTCATTTGCTTCGCGCGATCCGTCCCGCCACGCGGATCGGCACGCTCTACATTTGATTGAGATCCGGCCTCCTGAGACTCTTCCTGCCCTTCACCCGGAGCAGCGAATCCCGCCGACACCCAGTTTGCTTCTAACGGACACACCTTTGGCCCTCCGTGATGGCCCGATCGAATTCCTCGCTGTAGGTAGTCTCCTGCTCGAAAATTCCTCTCTTCGTCACAGTCGTCATCGCCACTGCAGGACATTGCACTCCTCGAACCCCAATGCAATCATGCTTGCCGATTGCCTTCACAATACAGCCGGTGGGCTTCACAACGGACATGAACGCATCCGCAATGCTGGACACCAACTCCTCCTGAACAATCGGTCGCGCGGCCATGGCATGAACGAGGCGCGGGATTTTTGATATTCCCACGATTTGACCGTTGGGTATGTAGCCGAAATGAATCTTTCCTCCATACACCAGGAGATGATGTGGACAAAGGGAGAAGAAATCGATGGCCGAAACCGCGACAAGCTCGCGGACCTCAGACCGAAATGTCTTCAGGATCGTTTCGGGTTTTACGCACACTCCCCGAGTAAACTCTCGATAGAACCGGGCTACTCTTTCCGGCGTCTCGCGAAAGTGTTGATTCTCAATGTCCATGCCCAATTCCTGCAGCAACAGTTTCACGATCTCCGCCAAGCGATCGCTCTTCGGAGTCGTCGCTTCAAGGCGCACAGCTAGAGGCGTTTCTTCTGGCGTCAGCTCGAGCCGATCCTCCAATGTCGCCACTGCGGTCAAATCATGGTTTCCATTTCCGTTTTTCACGTCAACTTTCCCCATACGTCACTATTCCTTACTTTGCGTTCTTCCGATCAGGAGACCACTGCACTGCAGCCTTGTATCGCTGTTGGCCCCATATCCGCGAGATCGAGGACGGAGGGCACTTCGGTATCATCGTTGTTGTTTTCTTGGAATAGTGTGTTTGTCTGCCTCCGCCGCAGCAGCATCAGCGCGACCGATCCCTTCGACGCGCCGGTAATGACAATAAACCTGCTCATAACGCTGCTTGGATTCCGGACATGGCGCTCAATCGCGCCATGTCTTTTCTTCTTTTCTATGTTCGCTACTTACCGATGGCCCGTAGAAGCATGCCAGCCAACCCGCCCCCGACGAGTGGTCCAAGCACCGGCACAATTGCGTAACTCCAATCCGAGGCTCCCTTGCCCGCGATGGGCAGTATCGCGTGGGCTAGGCGCGGTCCAAAGTCGCGAGCGGGATTGATCGCGTAACCGGTAGTTCCTCCGAGCGAAAGCCCGATCCCCCAAACCAGAGCAGCGACGAGATAGGGACCGAGACCCGCCGCCGGTCCTGAGGCAGCAACAGCCTTCGAAAAGATGGCACCGACCACAAAAACCAAAACGAAAGTGCCGAGGATCTCGCTGACCAGGTTTGCGCCAAATCTGCGAATCGCAGGCGCTGTGCAAAAGCACGCAAGTTTCAAGCCTTGATCGGGGGTCTCCTTCCAATGCGGCAGGAAGTGCAGCCACACAAGAGCGGCACCTACAAAAGCGCCAGCCATCTGTGCAATCAGGTACGGCGCGAACTTGGCAAACTCACCCGACGAAACGGCAAAACCCATCGTCACAGCGGGATTGAGGTGCGCGTCGCTGCTGCCGCAGGCGATTGCCGTGAAGACACCTGCCATCACGGCGAACGCCCAACCGCTCGTGATCACCATCCAGCCCGCGCCTTCTGCCTTCGAACGCTTGAGCAGTACGTTCGCGACCACTCCATCACCCAGGAATACCAGGACAAGCGTACCCATGAACTCACCAAAGCATTTTGCAAGCATGTAAAAGCTCCTTTTGTGATCAAGACTCCTGATTGAGACGTCACTTGAACTATGCGGCCCAATCGAATGAGCGAGTAACCGCCCGCTTCCAGAGGTTGTACATTTCGTCGCGCTTTCCGTTGTTGAGGTTCGGTTGCCATGTGCGGTCAACGGCCCAGTTCGCGCGAAGATCTTTGAGATCTTTGAAGTACCCGACTGCCAACCCAGCGGCATAGGCAGCGCCGAGCGCGGTAGTCGCATCCCTAGTGACTGGGCGGACAACAGGTCGGTCAAGAATGTCCGCCTGAAACTGCATCAGAAGGTCATCGGCGACCATGCCTCCGTCCGTACGCAGCACGTCCAGCCTGATACCCGAATCCTTTTCCATTGCCTCGAGCACGTCACGCGTTTGAAACGCCGTTGCTTCAAGGACCGCGCGTGCAATGTGTCCCTTGTTTGCGTACCGCGTCAGGCCGGTGATCACTCCGCGTGCGCTGTCTTTCCAGTAGGGAGCGTACAAACCCGAAAACGCAGGAACAAAATAGACACCACCGTTGTCCGTAACAGTCCGGGCCAGTGCTTCGATATCCGAACTCTTTTCGATCAAACCGAGGTTGTCGCGCACCCATTGCACAAGCGCCCCGGTGATGGCGATACTCCCTTCGAGCGCATAATGGGCCGGCTGTTCACCCAGCTTGTATCCCACCGTTGTCAGCAGGCCCGACTTGGAATCGATCTTGCGCGTCCCGGTATTCATCAGCAGAAAACAGCCCGTGCCATAGGTGTTTTTTGCTTCTCCCACTTCGAAGCAGGTCTGCCCCACCAAGGCGGCCTGCTGGTCGCCCAGAATTCCCGCGATGGCTACATTCTTTATCGATGGTTCCTTGGCCAGCCCATACGTCTCGCTGCTGGAGCGGATTTTCGGCAGCATCGCCTCAGGGATTCCAAACGCATCGAGGAGTTCCTTGTCCCAGGACAGGGTTTCAAGATTCATCAACTGCGTGCGACTGGCGTTCGTAACATCTGTGATGTGAACGCCGCCTTTGCTTCCACCCGTCAAGTGCCAGACCAGGAAGGTGTCAATGTTGCCGAAGATCACCTCGCCTGCCTCCGCCAGTTCACGCGTACCTTTCACGTGTTCGAGAATCCAGCGAATTTTCAGGCCGCTGAAATACGTGGTCAGCGGCAGCCCGGTCTTCCCGCGAAACCGGTCCTGCCCGCCGGCTCTTGCCATCTCGCTGACGTAGTCCGCCACACGCGTGTCCTGCCACACGAGCGCGTTCGCGACAGGTTCGCCCGTCCTGCGGTTCCATACGATCGTGGTCTCGCGCTGGTTTGTGATTCCGATCGCGGACAGGTCCTGCGGCTGAAGGCCGCCTCTCGCCATCGCCTCCGCGATCACCTCGCGCGTGTGCTGCCAGATCTCTTCCGCATTGTGCTCAACCCATCCTGGCTTGGGGTAAATCTGTTCATGTTCCTTCTGGGCAACCGCATTAACTCGTCCTGAGCGGTCAAACACGATGAAGCGCGTGCTCGTCGTACCCTGATCGATTGCACCGATATAGTCTGACACTTGGTTCCTCCTTCTTTCACTTTTGAGCTGTTGCGGATTCGCGGCTCATCGACACTGGAGAACGTTCCCGGGACAGGCCTGCCGAATCCAGCATGTGGTTGATCTTTTCGACGTAGTCGGTGATTCCTGCGCTTGTGAACGAGCTGGTCCAAGACAGTTCTTCTGCCATCAGTGAGCCCACGACCGGGGCGGCTTGAATTGCATCGCGCCACGAATACAGTTGCATTCCAATCCTGCGCGCAAGAACGTCCTCAATGGCTGCCGCCATCTCATGGCGAACCGCATAAACGACCTCCGCCTTGATTGCGGGACGTCCCTCGAGAATTGGATCCAGCAGTGTGGCGTTCTTACTTGCGAGTGCAAGAACCTTTTCGGCCGCAGTCCCGAATTTAGAGGCCAGATGACGCGCTGTCTTTTCAGGAAATCCGTGCTGGCGACAAAGCTTATTCCAATAGTCATCCGTGAACCCTTTGCCGCCGTAAAGAACGTAGTTGCGGGTCTGAGAAATTGCATGGGGCAATCCCAAAGCCTGCTGTACGCGATGAATCGTGTCCTCGGCCATCGCACGGTGCGTAGTCCATTTACCGCCCATGATGCTGATGAGCCCGCTGGCCGGATCCACTTCAATCACATCGTCGCGGGCCAGCTTTTTTGTATCGCCTCCATCTTCCGAGCCGACCAGAGGCCGCGCGCCAGCAAAGCCGCTCACGATGTCGTCGGGACTTACCGGGCGCGCCAAATACTGATTGAGGTGGCGCAGCAGATACTCAACATCCCCCTTCGTCACCACCAGTTCAGTTTCCGGTGCTACTTCCTCGTCTGTGGTTCCAACGAGCAACCTCCCGCCCCAAGGCACAGCAAAGAGGACGCGCCCATCCTCGGTTTTCGGAATGAGCAGGGCGTCTTCCGTCGGAAACACATCCAGCGGCAAAAGGATGTGTGCCCCTTTGCTCGGCCGCATGCGCTTATGCACCGTAGGAGTGGCCAGTTGGCGAATGGTATCCGACACTGGGCCCGTGGCATTGACAACGACTTTGGCGCTTACCATGAACGTTTCTTCTGTCAATTGGTCCTGCACCACCACGCCGGAGATCTTCCGGCCCGCTTCTCGCTTGAAATCCGTAACGCGTGCGTAGTTCAGCGTGTTTCCACCGGCTTCGGTAAAGGATTGCACCAGCGTGATGTTGTAGCGAGCGTCATCGAACTGACCATCGGCATACGCGACCGAACCGAGCAACCCCTTCTGGTTCAAGTCGGGCATGCGCTTCAAGGTTTCCTCTTGCGAAAGATATTTGCTCGGAGAGATTCGGCCTGGTCCTGCAAGCCAGTCGTAGATTTTCAGACCGACATCGAGATAGGCCACGTCGATCCAGTGGTAGCTGGGCACCAGGAACTCCATTTTTCGCGTGAGGTGAGGTGCGTTTTCCAGCATCCGAACGCGTTCGTGCAGAGCGCGCACCAGGACGTGGTACTCCTGAAGATCGGCTCCTTTGATCGCTTCTTCCAGGTAACGCACTCCGCCATGAATGATCTTGGTGGCGGCACTGGAAGTTGCGCCGGCAAAGTCACCCGCTTCGAGGAGCACCGTCCGAATTCCGCGCAGCTGCGCATCGAGCGCACAAGCTGAACCGGTAGCTCCCCCGCCAATCACACACACGTCGAACTGCTGACCAGAAATGGTTTTCAGTTCTTCGACTCTGCTTTTCACGAGCGCCCCTGAATCAAAATGTGATCTTGGTCCTGAACCCCAAAACCGGGGCGTTCGACAAAGAGGGATTGCCACCTACGTTGGCGTAATATTGAAATGTGGGTTGCAGCAAAAAGTATGGGGTCACCTGCAGGGAATAGTTCAGCTCGAGTGCTTTTTCAGAACCAAGCCGCGGCGCGCCGAGCAACACACCGGAGTTTGAGAAAGGATCGCTGATCTTGCTATACACGAAACCAATGCCAATGCGGTCCTTCGGACGGCGCGCAAAGGCAGCATTGATGCGGGCCCCGGCCGTGATCTGAACGTTTTCGCGGCTTACGTCGCCCGGGCTATAGTCAAAGCCAATCGTTGCATCCAGTCCGCGGTTCGAACCAGCGTCCGGGCGGAACAAGGCCTGGCTAGCCATCCCATAGATCAGATAGTTGCCACTGCTCTCGATCCCTGCGGGACTGGGAAACTTGCCGCCGTTGTAGACGCCACCGAATTTGTATTCACCCGGATAGGTCTTTCCTGTAAGATAGCCGCCTTCGAACAGAAAGTTCGGACTATTCCGAATTGCGAAGTTGGTGCCAGTAGGATCCTGCTGATAGGGATTCCGGTTGCCGGCCATCACTGCACTCTTGACGTAGAAATGGCTCGTCGGCGCAAATTAAATCTCCGCTCCTGGCGTACCTGCGGGGTTGAACGACTCGTAGATGGAACTGAACAGATTGCCGAACGCGTAACCGAGGGGCTCGATAAGCCAGGTACCACCGTATTCCTGGTTGCCATAAAAATCCAAACCGGCCAACTGTCCTGCTCGGATCCTCAACTTATTCTGAAGAAAGAGCTGCTGCACCCAGAATGAATCCAGGCGCGTACTGTGTTGACTCACCAAATCGCTCGGGTTGGCGAGAGTCCCGATCTTGCCGCCCAGATTACCTCCCGATTGCCAGAGCCCCGTGGCGTGAAAGCTTAGCCCCTGCCACTGGATCATCTTGTCGAAATTGATGTCTACCGTTCCTCGAGTTCGTTCCCATCCGGCATAACTCTGCTGCAGTCCGCCGCTGGGATTGGCCTGCATATCCGTGATGTAGAAAAAATCGAAGGTGATGCCTTTTTCCGCTAAGGCGCTCCTCTCGCCGCCCCAATCTCCGAAGAGATACTGTCGCGATGACAATTCGGGAGACGGGGTGCCGGAATCCGACGGTAATGCGCTCTGTGCCTCCGCCGACGCGCCCAACATCAGCAGCAGAATGAAACACAAGAGAATGTTTTGTGTTCGCGCCCAGAACTTGGCAAGGCATTGAAGACAATTTGTTGCGTTGCCGCAAGGGCGAATCGCTAAGTTGAAGAATGAACGGCTGAGGCCGAGAAGTATCTGTTTGTTTTTCATAGCGACCGTGAGTAAGGCACTTGCATTGCCAAATACGCGAACCATCGTTTGTGCTTCGAACAAGTCGCGTTTTCGCAGACTTCTCGGAACCCTGGTTCGAGAGAGGTTGATGGCACGGAAGTGCAACGGCGTCACTGTGCGTCGCGATTTTGACAACGAGTCCACGGAGCGTCAGTCAATATGCCAATGTGGGCGGCTTCTTGTGATTTGAAAAACCGGTGATGTCCCAGCGCACGCAATTCGCGACGCAACTATCCCCTTGAACCCGTTGCAGCAGAACGAAGCAAAGCCCAACTATCCAATTGCAATTGAGATGGAATATCAGTTGCTCATGTGTGCTGAGTAGCCGCGCAAGGGTTGCCAACGCGACCTTGCCTAGGCAGACGCACCGCTCGCTGGACTGTCTACAGCTGCAGCGCGAGGGGAAACCAATGACGTTTGTCACAAGAGTATTAGCAAAGCTGGGCATCCTTAGAGCGGACTTTGATTACCATTTTATTCGCGCTTCGATGGTGATCCTCTTCTTGTTTTTTGGATATCAGAAATGGTTTGCATACGAGGCGCAGGCACTGATCCCCTATATTAGCAACGGCCCTCTGATCTCCTGGTTGTATCCCGTTTTTGGCATTCGGGGGGCCACTTACTTCTTGGGGGTGGCCGAATGGTTGTTTAGTGGGCTCTTGTTCTTGGGCTTCTGGAACAGAAAGTTGGGAATTCTCGGCGCTCTCGGTTCATGCTTTTCGTTTGCTGCAACCATCACGATCATCCCATTTATACCGAACGGCTGGGCAGCCTCTGCCGGCGGGTTTCCAGCGATGACCGAGACCGTTGCTTTTCTTTTGAAGGATCTCGTTCTCTTAGCTGTATCCGTGTACCTGCTGCGGCAGGATGTTCTGAGAGTGTCACAGTCCGCCAAAGAATTTTCTCCGGCAATCGCCGCACAGCCGCAGCACACATGATCGTGGCTTCTCAACAGCAAGAACGTTTCGATCATGGACTTAAGAAGATGGGGACATCCTGCATCTGCAATTCTGGCTCGTACGTCACGGAGAGACTGAGGGTGAAGTGACAGTGGCGAGCGCCGCGAGGGATCAAAAGAACAAAAGGGGAAATCCGTGGAAAAGAAACTCACAAATAAAGTCACTGGAGTCAGCTCGGGTATCAGGCCGGGCGCTGCCAAGCGCGGCCGCCGTCAATCGGAACCGCGCAAGGTGCTCGTCACCGGCGCAGGACTGCTGGGTGTTGCTGCGATCGAGAAGTTTCTTTCCGCGGGCTGGGATGTGGTCGGCGTCTCACTCCGCAATCCCAAGCTCCCCAGCGGCCGGGACATTGAGTTTCTGTCGGTCGATCTGCGGGACGAGAAAGCGGCTCGCGCGGCGTTTGAGCCGCTGACTGACGTCACTCACATCGCCTACACGGCTATATATGAGATGCCCGAACTGGTCGCTGGCTGGTCAAGCAAGGAGCAGATCGAGACCAACAACGCCATGCTCCGCAACGTAGTGGAACCGATCGTGCGCACCGCCTCCAATTTCCAGCACATCAGTATCCTGCAGGGAACGAAGATCTACGGCGTGCACCTGCACCCCATCCCTATCCCGGCCCGCGAGCGGGATGCACGTAAGGACCATGCGAACTTCTTCTTCGACCACCAAGACTATGTGAGTGAGATGGGTGCCAAGCACGGCTTCAGTTACACGGCACTCCGTCCGCAGCTCGTCATCGGGCCCACCCCAGGCGCGTTGAATGTTCTCCCTGCTATCGGTGTCTACGCGGCAATTCGCCGCGAGAAGGGTGAACCGTTCAGTTTTCCTGGCGGTCCGTCGTTCGTCTGGGAAGCCGCCGATGCAGACATTGTCGCGGACGTGATGGTCTGGGCTGGGCAGTCATCCCAAGCGGCGAACGAGGCGTTCAACATCACTAACGGCGACGTATTCGAGTGGCGCAATTTGTGGCCGGCCCTGGCCGAAACTCTCGGTGTCGAAACCGGACCGGACATGCCAACGAGCGTGGCAGCCTACCTAGAGGAAAACGCGGATGTCTGGGACCGGATTGTCGCGAAGTACGACCTTCGGTCGTGGAACCTGCGGGAGCTGGTTGGGAGAGGGGACCAGCACGTGGACTTCGCGTTCGCGTATGGCGCTCCGGCAGGACCTCGAGCCTTCGTGAGCACAATCAAGCTGCGTCAGGCTGGATTCACAAGGACGATTGACACCGAGGACTCGTTCCGTAGCGCCCTGCAGTCCCTGATCGACCACAAGCTCCTGCCGCCCGCCGCGAAGTAATCGCGGCGGGAACACGGTTGTGGGAACCCTCCACGATATTGAGCAGGGTGAAACGACAGTGCCGAGCGGCGCGAAGGATCAAAAACAACTAAGGGAGAGAACTATGGAAAAAAAACTCACGAACAAAGTTGCCGTCGTTACTGGAGGCAGTGCAGGTATCGGCCTGGGCGCTGTCAAGTGCTTTGTCGCCGAAGGCGCGCAGGTATTCATTACCGGGCGCCGTCAATCGGAACTGGACAAGGCCGTTGCTGAGATCGGTAGGAACGTTACCGCTGTTCGCGGAGACACTTCCAACCTGGCGGATGTAGATCGGATCTACGAAACCGTGAGGCAAAAGGCCGGCCGCATCGATGTCCTGTTCGTTAACGCGGGATTCTACGAGCTTGGAAAGTTCGGAGAAGTCACGGAAGAACACTTCGACAGAACATTCAATACGAACGTGCGTGGCCTGTTCTTCGTGGTCCAAAAGGCGTTGCCGCTGCTTTCGCAAGGTTCGTCCGTGATCCTCAATGGATCGATAGCATCGATCAAGGGATTCGAGGCCTTCTCCGTTTATGACGCCACAAAAGCGGCAGTACGTTCGTTCGCGCGCAGTTGGATCGTAGACCTCAAGGGCCGTGGAATCCGGATCAACGTTCTGAGTCCCGGCCACATCGATACACCCGGATTGTCGGCCTTGATGACAGACGAGCAGAAGGCCAGCGTTCTTGGCAACGTGCCACTTGGTCGCTTGGGAACGCCTGACGATATGGGCAAGGTGGCCGTATTCCTAGCCTCCGACGACAGCGGCTACGTGAACGGAATCGAGCTGTTTGCGGATGGGGGTGTGGCGCAGTATTGAGCGTTCCTCCTTGAGTATCTTCTCTCCCAATGGCTGGCCCACATAAAGACCAAGCAGTTGGGATGCGATCGGCGCGGTGACGCCGCCATCCGCAGTCGTGGCGTATTCCATAGGCTTTTCCCGAATCGTCGTGCGAGATGCTGGTCATAGCAAGGCTGTTCTGTGCTCACGGATCACTTTCTTGCATTTGGCCAAAACAGTTCGAGTCTCGAATTTCATGTCACGGCGTGTCGGGCGAACGTCTTCCTGTTCTTATATCGACACCTTTCCTGGACGAAAGTCCGGTGGTAGAGCGTCATGCTGTTGCATTGATTTGCAAACAAGGGCGGATTCATCTATCCAGTTGCGGTCCTCGCTTTGGTCAGCGTCGTGCTTTCACTCAGGACGCGGACATGATCGAACGTTGACGGTGCGATGCAGCTGGCGTCACGTCATCAGCTGTGAGTTTTTGCCGCGGGAGATACCACATGAAAAAGCGGAAGTTGTTGTTGGCGCGCTGGTGATCGTTTTGTTTGCTGCATGGTACGCCTTTCGGCCTGGTGCCAGCGATTTAGCCTGAATTTCGGAACCGCGCTTTTGACGACTGACCGTACGACCTCGCACAAGTAGCCGCGAGGAACTTTCTATAATCAGGAGGATTGCCGTGCAAGCGAAAGAGCCGGGATATTTTGCAGCGTACCGCAGTTTGAAGTTCACGCGTGATGCGCAAGGCGTACTGATAGTTGAATTCCATACGAAGGGCGGCTCGCTGAATTTCACGGCGCAGGACCACACGGACTTCGTCGACGCCTTCTATCGCATTTCGCAGGATCGCGACAACAAGATCGTGATTCTGACGGGAATGGGAGGAGATTTCATTCCTGGCATAGATTTCTCGTCCTTCGGCAATGTTGCCGACCCCAGCGTGTGGAGCCAGGTACATGACGAGGGTGTCCAGATTCTCGAGAATCTTTGCAACATCGGCGTCCCGATGATCGCCGCGATCGAAGGGCGCACTTACGTGCATTCCGAGTACGCTTTGCTCGCCAACGTGATCGTGGCGGGCGAAGGTGCGACGTTCAATGATTTACCTCACTTTGCGGGTGGCATTGTGCCCGGGGATGGAATCTTCACTACCTGGAGTTACCGAGCCGGAGCAGGAAGGGCGGAAGCGTTTCTGCTAAACCCGCATCCAGTGACGGCGCAGACCGCTTACGAATGGGGAGTGGTCGCCGAGGTTGTACGCAATGGCAAGGCCCTCTCTCGGGCACGCGAACTGGCAGCAGTTTATCTGAGAGCTCCGGAAGTTACGCGCCGAAACACGCGGGCACATTTTATCCGGCCCTTGAAGGAGCGCATCGTGAGAGAGGTAGGATACGGCCTTTCGCTCGAAGGCGCCTCGGCGGCGGATCTCGTCAAGTCCATGCAACCCAAGGCGGAGCCAGCTGCTGAAAAAGGAAAAGTGGCATGAAGACGCGCCAACGCACTTCATCCACCCCGTCTCCGCAGAACAGCACCCCCGAGGAACATGACCCTGTAATCCTCGGCGGAGGCACGGGATCAACAATCGCGGCCCGGAACTTTTGCTAGGCAAGGAAAGCGAGTGGCGGTGATCGAGCGCAAATATTCAAGCTGTCTCGAGCGGCCGCTAGCTGTAGACCAACTCCGCTGCCGCACCAGTCGCCACGATTGCCGGCGAAATTCCCGTTATGCCCTACAGTGCTCCAACTATCGATGAATATCTGCATAAACGCCTGATGCCGGTGGAAGGTGTGATTCCACATCTGCCGGGAATCGACATGTACGGGGATTCCATTACGGCCGGAACCGTCGGCGGAGACCTCTTTGAATACATAAACTTTCAGCAGCGTTATGACATCGATGCGCGCATACAGCGTGCCCTGAGATTATCCAAAGAATTTCTTGAGCCATGTCGACCAGGAGCTCCGCCTTGTAACTCAGTGGACGACCATGTGAATTGGCTGAGGTCAAAGGCATCGTACCCGCCAAATCAGGAAACGGAATACAGGGGCGCGCGAAGCTCGGAGCAGACGCGCGTCGCCGAAAACCTCCACGGGCTCTATAACACGGCCGGCGTCCTGCTCGTGGACGCTGAAGGGCATGGAATCATTTCAGCGAAGGTTGCCTCCACGGTGCACGACACATTTCATGCCTTCATGCTCTCCGAACTCGATCGGTGGGGGAAGACAACACCCGAGCTCTTTGAAAGAATCAATCTCCGACTGGCACAGTCAGCCACCGCTCGCAATGCCCTCGGAAGAAGCGAGGAAGAGTATTCTCGGGAAGTCGCCACCATGCTGTACGGTGAAATACACCCTTCCGGCCATTTTCGGTTCGTTAATTTCGGGCATCCCCCACCGCTGCTATTCTCCTCGGAATTGGGCAAATTTCTGGATATCGATAAGAGCCGGATGGTGCAGTTCCTGCCCCTCGGACTAGAGATTCCGGAAGACCATCCAGATCGAAGCCGTTACTTGTCCATGCATCTCCGTCAGCGGGCCGCGAACTCCTCCGATGTCGCAGAACTCACACTGATCCGACCCGGAGACTCTCTTTTTCTCTACACCGACGGCGTTTATGACGGAAGTGACAAGGAAGAGCGCGAGACACTCGAATCGGTCATGCGCAGGCACTGCCGACTGCCGGCAAAAGAAATCTCCAAAGCTTTGCTGGAGTATGCTCTGCAAAAGGACGAGCAGTTAAAACGGATTCACGAAGAAGATCGAATCGATGACAAGACAGTGTTCGTAATCAAGCGGATCTGATTAGCCGCCCCCAACGCAGGCGGCCAGTCCACTCCCTCCAATCCCACTGGACTCAGCTCATAGCACTCAGGCAATGATTTCGAATGACGTCGTGGCGGAAATCCTCAGCTGAATAGTCACCATCACGATCCGCCATGCTGGTCCTTGTTCGAGTTTCTGGTATCGGCGCTAAGTTCCGTGTCCGACATGCCTACCGTTGAACAGTTGCAGGCGCGAGCCAACTACCTGTTTTACTGAATCCACGACGGACGGCAGAATCTTGTATGGCACGACTTCGTCTGGCTGCTTGGCTAACCCGTGTTCCAAACCATGTCTCCACGCAACCCGAAGTTCTGTATTGATGTGGACAATATTGATTCCCGCTGCGATTGCTTTGCGTAAGTCTTCGTCATCGGTTCCTGATCCGCCATGAAGGGTTACAAAGACACGCGCCGCTCGCTTGATGCTGGCGATCCTCTCGATGTCCAAGCGCTTCTTCGTTTCTCCTCGCACCATACTCCTGAGCATGCCGTGCATATTCCCCACCGCGGGAGCCAGGATGTCCACCCTCGTGCTCTCGACAAACTGCTTCGCTTCTTCGGGGGTCGAAAGCCCTTTCGACAGATCCGGAGAGGATTCGTGAATTTCGGAGCCGGTTCCGATGTCTCCGATTTCTCCCTCGACTAGCATGGAGGGATTGACCGCTTTCATTGCCTCTACCGCCTGCTTGGTTTGGCGCACATTTTCTTCGATGGGCAACGCCGAAAGATCAAAGACAATGGAGTCAAAGCCGGCTTTTGCAGCCTCGATGCCCTTGGCGAGGGAGTGCGTATGGTCTGCGTTAAGAAAAATGGGGAAGTCGAATTCCTCGCGCAAACTTCGGACGAAAGCCGCAATTTGACGAGTACCCACAAACTCACGTTCGCCCTCGGACAAACCAACCAAGACTGACACGTTCAGTTCCCGGGCGGCGGCGAACACCGCTTTCACCAAAACCAGGTCAGAAACGTTGAAATGGCCGATTGCTACGCCACTTTGCTGTGCTGTCTGCAGGAAGTCTCGTAAGCAACGCATCTGATTCACATCCTCTCGTCCATCTATTGGTTCTTATCTCGAGGCCGATCCCAGCCAATCTCCCAAATTTGTTTGTACTACCGCCACCTTTTTAGCTTTGAACTGATATCTGCTGGTTGATCTCGATTTTGTCGAAGCCCCGCCACTTGTAGACTGTTATGGAAACCACCCAGCTCAGAGCAAAGAGCCCTACGATCGCATAGCCAAATTCGCCAAAGCTATCGTTTAGACGGGCTATCACCATCCAAAATCTTCCCTTCAAATGGAATTGACCAGCCAACAATCCCAAGGCTTCGATTCCTCCTACCGCCAATGCAACAATCGCGGAAATGCACGTAATCGTCATGTTGTAGTACAGCTTGCGAACTGGCTTCACGAACGCCCATCCATATGCACCCAACATCAGGATATTGTCTGTCGTGTCGACGAAGCACATGCCCGCCGCAAAGAGTACCGGGAAGATTAGGATTGAAATGAATGAAAGCCCTTTCGATGCTTCAGCCGCCGATATGCCTAGTAAGCCGATCTCCGTTGCAGTATCAAAACCCAACCCAAACAGAACGCCTAGCGGATACATCTGCCAACTGTGGCTGATCATCCCAAATAGCGGACGAAATATTCTTGAGAGACAGCCTCGATTACTGAGGATCAGGTCAAGGTCTTCGTCCCGATAGCTTGCACCAGAACGCACCCTTACGAAGGCACGATAAATCGACCGCAGGACGATCAGGTTGACAATCGCTATCGTCAGCAGAAAGACTGCTGATACCAGCGTCCCGATTACTCCTCCCACAGCCTGGATGGTACCCATCCGATCTTGCAGCGTTAGTGTCGTACCAGCGATTGCCGCGGTCCCGACTAAGACAATAGTTGAATGGCCAAGCGAAAACATGAATCCAACGGCAACAGACCGCGTACCGGCCTGCATCATTTTGCGAGTGACGTTGTCGATTGCGGCGATATGATCCGCGTCCACCGCGTGCCGCAGCCCCAAGCTGTACGCCAGGAACGCCGTCCCTAGCAGAACGGGATGTCCATGAAAAGCCATCACTGCCCAGATCCATGAACCAGCGTTAAACAAAAACAGGTAGCAATATATTCCAAAGACTCTGCTGCGAAGACCCCCGGGATCATTCTCTGAGAAGCCGTGCAGCTTGAATCGCATCCTGTCCCCCCGGAGACCGTATGACCTTGGGCGGCGAATGGAATCTTCCAGCCACTACTCTCTCAATCGGCACCGAGTACTAAGGTTCACAGCTGTTTGATCACGGAGTGTCAGGTCCTCTTAGGTTTCACTTGATGATGCACACGGTCTTATCTTTAATACGGTCTTGCTCCCCAGCCCGTCGGAGATCGTTGTCTTTTCTAGCGGCGGATTCCAGCAACGCACTGCGGATGTCTTTGGCAATAGCCGCCGAACCAGCGCCGCGATAAGGCTCGTCCATATCCACTCCACCCGATCAAAAGCACGACAGTAGCCAAAAGCAGAAAGAAACCAAATCGCTGAAATGGACTATTTTCCCTCATCAACCTTGGGAAAAGAGAACAGTTGCGGTTTTGGGCTGAACCGTCGGCGTCAACATAGCAACAGCGAGACGTCCGCTCGACATTCCCGCATACCACGATCGGCGGGCAAGAGCCGGTGGATGCAGTTCCCCTGCGCGAAACGACTTAGGTGAAGAGCTCCGCTGGTGAAATCCAAGAAATCTTCTTGATCTGGCAATCGATTTGCACGCAGGGGCCAGTGAAAACTGAGCTGGCTGCTACCAGCTGGCACTCCGACAAGGGAGTGATGCATGCGACGAGGCTTGATTCTAATAGTAGCGCTGATGATTGCGGCGCCATTCGTAGCAGTCTTACAGGGACAATCATCCTCTTCGCCATCGGATTCGAAAATGGCGTCCTCAGATTTCAAGCACCTTCTGACCCTGGCAAACTCTGGCAGCACACAAGCGCAGTTCCAACTCGGCCTCGCCTATCAGTACGGACACGGTGTGGAACAGAGTGCATATGAGGCAGCGAGGTGGTATCGCATGGCCGCGAACAGCGGTGATTCCGCCGCCCAGAACAATCTCGGATTTCTGTACGAAACTGGGCCTGACGGCGTCGGGGATTTGCCCGAGGCAGCCAAGTGGTACCTCCGTGCAGCCGTCGAAGGGAATCCCATGGCGCAGTTCAACCTGGGACACTTATATCTCTACACAGTCTCGATGAAGAAAACGCCCGAAGAAGGTCTCTACTGGATCCAAAGAGCGGCAAGCGCGGGATGTCTTTCAGCATTCACGCTGCTCGGCAGCCTCTACGCCCGGGGCGAATTCTTGCCGCAAGACTCGCGTCATGCCTTCAAGATGACCATGATTGCCGCAAAGAAACACGAACCAGGTGCCGAAGCCAATCTTGGAGTCTTCTACGCTCAAGGATTTGGTGTGCCAGCTGACCCGCACGAGGCAGTCAAATGGTTTAGAAGATCGGCAGATGCCGGAAACCCGGACGGGCAATTCAAGCTTGGTGTTATGTACGAAAACGGCAATGGTGTTCCGAAGGATATGGACCAAGCGGTGCGCCTCTATGGGCTTGCGGCCGAGGGCGGCTCCGCCAGGGCGCAGGAGTCTTTGGGCGAACTTTACGAGTTTGGACAGGCGGTTCAGACGGATTATCAAGAGGCTGCCCGATGGTACCGGAAGGCGATCGAAGGCGGGGACATCCTTTCCGCCTCACAACTAGCGACAATGCTTTTCGAAGCAAAAGGAGGCAAACGAGATTTGCCTGAGGCGATCCGCTTGTGGAGTTGGGCGGCCCAGCAGGGAGAACCACGCGCACAATTTAATCTGGCGGAGATGTATATGAAAGGGGTTGGCGTGTCTAAAGACCTAAAAAAGTCTCTTTCATTGTTCGCCCAGGCCGCGAAGAGATTTGATGTCAGCAAGCAACTGAAAGAAGTTTCTTCACAGATGGAACAAGAAGAGACAGCCGAACTGCACTGACAAGTTTTGTGAGTCACAGCAGCGAAGGAGAAGTTATGGCAACTGCAACGCAATCGGCACACAAGAAGGAGTTGGACCCAAAACAGCGGAGTTCCACGTCGCGTCATTTTGAGGATGCGCTATGGGATAAAATCGTGGGACAGAACGAGGCCGTACAAGCGCTTGTCGAGCTCCACCAGGTGTTCTGTGCTGGGCTGCGCTCTCCAGGCCGTCCAGTCCGCCGCGGCTTCGACGATGCGCGTCTTGCCTGAGCCCGTCGGCTCCAGAAGCAGCAGATTTCCCAGATTCTGTTCGGAGATGCACGCGCGGTAATTAAAGCGGATTGCGCCGAATTTCAGCACTCCTTTCTAGTCAGCCCGCTTGCGAGGCCGCTAGCCACGGTGACGTATTGATCGTCGACCGGCATCCCGGCGAAAAGGGGTTGGCATTCCAAAGTGACACCGAACTTCGGTCTACAAGTGCTCGGATGCCTCATGCGGCGTCGTATTTGACGCATGTCGCGACTGCAGAAGTTTGAGGTTAAGCCAATATCGAGTCCCACGATCTTGGGAGCCTGGCAAGTCCATAACGGCCGCTTCCGTAAGGGCTGCCAATCCGAGAACGTCGAGCAAAGCGCAATCGGAGGGGGAGCCGGTGGACGACGAACAGCGCTTTCCACGGACGACGGAACATGACGTGAGTATGCGTCACGAAACGCCGATTCGCACCACAAGACTGTGATCCACAGTGGCTCGAAACGGCTAGCGTTGCCGTTAAGACTAGAGAGGAACGTTCTCACTGGGACTGAGCCTGGCGTGTGGAGTAGGTAGGAATTGTCCTAGCTATTTCCGAAACTCACTCCTGGACCGGAGGCAATCCGGCACTGGATTCTAGAAGCCCAACCGAGAATCCCCAGTCGAACGTTGCTGCTCGAGCAGTAGGAATGGGCACCGGCTGCACCAACCCCATCCAAGATCGCACGAACACAAGCAGGTGAGTTATGATGCTGTTGCAAAGTGATCAGGGTTTTGCGTGTTCTTGGGGGTTGGGTCGACGTATAGCATGGCCTAGGTGTTGGGGGGACCACCATGCTGTGGCAGCGCAAAATGATGACGCTAGTGAACGAGCAGTCTCGACTCTGTCAAGCGAAGTGGATACATTTACCTGAGAGCTGCGAATGGAATCCGCGAATATTCCCACGGTGTTCGTCATCGATGATGATGCGGACGTACGCGCATCGATACGCGGCCTACTGAAATCTGCGGGCTTGCGGTCCGAAAGCTTCGAGAGGGCTGAACAATTTCTCCAGACAAAGCTTTCGGATAATCCCAGTTGCCTGGTGTTGGATGTGAGCCTTCCTGGAATCAATGGGCTGGAATTTCAGCAGCAACTTACGAAAGCCGGCCGGCAGATCCCGATCATCTTCGTTACAGGCCATGGCGATATTCCGATGTCAGTGAAAGCTATGAAGTCAGGCGCGGTAGAATTCCTGACCAAACCGCTCAAGCGCAACGCCCTCCTGGACGCCATTCAGCAAGCTCTAGCTCGCGATTCCGTCCGTCGTCAAGAGCAGGCAGATATTGCTCTCTTACAAAAACGCTACGACACGCTAAGTCGGCGCCAGCACCAAGTCATGGCCCTAGTGGTGTCCGGGCAGTTGAATAAACAAATCGCGTCGGAACTTGGGACTACCCTGGTCACGGTCAAGCTTCATCGCGCCCAAATGATGCGTAAGATGCAGGCTAGATCTCTCGCCGAGCTAGTGAGAATGGCAGAGAAGCTGCGGCTTTTCCCGTCGACTTAGAAACGCCCTGGCCGACCCTTTTGCGTTTCCGTCTCGAATCGTTCGATAAGGGCAGGAACGATTCCATAGTAGTCCGTTCGATCCGATGCTCGCGATTTCTTGCTTTTTCTGGCTGGTCGGATGATTCCGTTGGCGGCCCTGATCGCCACGGGCCAACTCATATGGTCCTCTCGTAGAAAGCCGCCCGATTTACGGGTTGTGTTCCTAGATGTTCCACCCGCGGCGACGATTATGGCACCTAGACCAAGGTATAGGTTGCGCTTGGTTCTGTACGGATTATCTTTGCAGCGTGGTTTCAGGGGAAAAACCGACCGTGATTGCAATTGTCGACGATGACGAGTTGGTCCGAATCGCGCTGCAGTGCCTCATGAAAGCGGCTGGCTTCACAGCTGTGGCGTTCGCATCTGGCGAAGAATTCCTAAACTGGGGCGAACTGGAGCGGACCGCCTGTTTGATTGCAGACATCCGAATGCCGGGAATGTCAGGGTTGGAACTCCAAGCCAAGCTAAGTAAAGACCATCGCAAAATTCCGGTCATTTTTATTACGGCACAAGGTGACGAGAGAATGCGTATGCAAGCCTTAAGGACCGGAGCGGTCAAGTTTCTGACAAAACCCTTGGACAAAGGAATCTTACTCGACAGCGTACGCGCTGCATTGGATAGCTAAGCTGCTTGCTTTAAGCGGGAAGGTCGTCGGTGGATGACGCCAAGACAGTTCGGTCATATGAAGATGGTCGTCCCGAGAACGGATTTGACGAAATCATAGGTAACAGCCCTGCGTTGGAATTCGCGCTGGCTGAGGTGGAACGGGTGGCGCCAACGGATTCCACCGTCCTAATCCTCGGCGAGACAGGTACGGGTAAGGAGCTGATCGCCCGGGCCATTCACAACATCAGCGCACGCTGCGGACGTCCTTTCATTAAGCTGAATTGCTCCGCCATTCCTTTTGACCTGTTGGAAAGCGAACTCTTCGGGCACGAGAAAGGCGCGTTCACTGGGGCTGTCGCTCAGAAAATGGGCCGCTTCGAAATGGCCGATACAGGGACCCTCTTTCTGGATGAAATCGGAGATTTGCCCCTGGCTTTGCAGCCTAAACTGCTGCGGGTCTTGCAAGAGCAGGAGTTTGAGCGTCTGGGAAGTGGCCGTACGCATCGCATCAACGTTCGTCTAGTTGCGGCAACGCATCGAGATTTGGGCGAGATGGTTTCGCGGAGAGAGTTCCGCAGTGATCTGTATTACCGTTTGAATGTGTTTCCTGTTCTGGTTCCACCTCTACGCGAGCGTCGCGAAGATATTCCACAGTTGGCCACGCATTTTGTAGAAGTCTTTGCCAGGCGGATGAACAAGCGAATCGATCATATATCGGAAGGCGTGCTCGATGCGTTCGTCTCATATTCCTGGCCCGGAAATGTGCGGGAGCTTCAGAATCTGATCGAACGAGCGGTGATCCGGTCGAAGAACGGAGTGCTTCCCAATACCTTGCCGGACAAGAATCCCGTGATCGTACCGCCTTCGCGGGATACGTTTGCGGCTTCCACTCGAGCGCTGATTCTGCACGCGTTGGGCTCGACAGGTTGGGTTATCGGAGGAGCCGCCGGCGCCGCCGCTCGGCTTGGACTGAAGCGGACTACACTGATTGCCAAAATGAAGAAGCTCGGGATCTCACGGCCGGCGCAGCCAACCGAAACAATTGACCTGACTGAGAACGGCGAGGACGAGGAAGTGCCAACCGGGGCGTAACTGACATCTGTCCGCTCACTGCCGTTTGCTACATCAGCCGATTACGCGGATTGAGCTGCGGCGGCTTCGACGGGCAAGATGAATCGAAAGGTTGCGCCTGGCCCAGAGTTAGAGGTGGCCCACAGGCGACCGCCGTGCGATTCGATAATCGACCGGCTAATCGGCAATCCCATACCGGTGCCTTGGGATTTTGAGGTAAAGAACGTATTGAAGATTTGTTCCGTCTGTTCAGGCGGTAGGCCCATACCAGTATCCGAAACCGAGACGAGAATTTGACGATTCTCGTCCTGTCGCGCAGTAATCGTAAGTTTGCCTGGAGTAGCCATGTCCTTCATCGCTTCGATCGCATTGAGCATCAGGTTCATCAAGACCTGTTGTAATGCCACTCTGTCCGCCTCGATTTTGGGTAGACCTTCCATAAGCTCCTCATGGATCGAAATTGAGTAGCGGCTGGCCTCGCCGCGCAGCAGGGTTATCATCTCTTGAATGACTCCCTTTACGTCAACCAGTTCCCGCAGTGGGACCTCCTTCTTGAAGAGTGAAACGATGCGATTAATGATGTCAGACGCGCGGCTTACGTCCTTCATGAGCCTTAACGCCGCTTCTTGCGCCTCCGCCAGGTCGGGCTGGTCACGCTCAAGCCAGCGCAGGCAAGTTTCAGCATCGGCCGACGCCGCGAAAATCGGCTGCTTTATTTCGTGCGCCAACGATGCGGTCAGCTCCCCCATCATGCTCACACGGTTGATGTGTGCAAGATCTGCCTGGAGCTGCCGAAATCTCTCGCGCTCGTTCTCTGCGCGTTTGCGTTCTGTGATATCGACAACGGTGCCGACCACTTCAACAAGCTCCCCATTGGAACTGAAAACTGGATGGGCCAGGCCATGAATGTGTTTGATTGTGCCATCAGGTAGCACGATTCTGTACTCGATGTCAGAATCTACCTTCTGGACGAACATCCTGTCACTGGCCTCCCGCTTCACCCTGTCACGATCTTCTGGGTGTATTCGCTGCAGCCATTGGGCCCGCATTGGGAAGCCCTGTTGTGGATCGAAGCCGAAGACTCGGAACATTTCCTCGGACCAGTACCGGGCTTCGTGGGTTGTGCCATGGCTCGCCCAGCTGCCCGTGCGCGTCAGCCGCTGAGATTCGGCCAGATAGGCTTCACTGGACCGAAGGGCTTCCTCGGCACGCTTCCGTTCCGTTACGTCCATCGAAACGCCGACGAATTGGAGCAACTCCCCTGAGGAATCCAAAACTGGGTGCCCCACAGAATGAATGTATTTGATTGTGGAGTGCGGAGGCAGAATCCGGAACTCCATTTCATAATCCGACTTTTCTGCGATTGCTCGGTCGATTGTCGCTTGCCACCGGGCACGGTCCTCGGAATAGACCCGTTGCGACCGTTGTTCCCAGGTAGGCATACCATCCTTCGGATCGAAGCCAAATATCCGATACCATTCCTCTGATATGTATAGCGCATTCCTTGCAGGTGCCGCCCAAGCCCAACTTCCTACATGTGCCAATCTCTGCGCTTGTGCGAGGTAACTCTCGCTTCGGCGCAATGCTTCATCCGCGCGCTTTTGTTCGCTCAAATCAAGGGCGAAAGCAACGCCCTCGTTGCCACCTTCTTCGAACAGCGCCCCGGCGAGCAGCACAGGCAGGCGGCTGCCGTCTTTCCGGAACAACTCTGACTCAAAGGGCTGTACGCTCCCGGTCTGCATTACTTTTGCCAAGGCGCGTTCAACGCGCTCGCGCCAGTCCGCAGGTGTCATGTCCCTCCAGCGCACGCGACCCGCGGCGACATCGTCATGATCGTATTGCACCATGCGGAGAAAGGCTTCATTGGACGCGAGGATGGCACCCTCGACATTCCAGGTCGTGATTCCCAGAATGTTGGCGTCGACCAGGCGCCGGATCTTCGCTTCACGATTTTCGAGATCGCCGTAAAGCCGCGTATTCTCGAGCGAGATGGCCGCTTGCGACGCAAGCACCTTGAGAAGTGTGATCCGGTCCGAAGTGAAAACGTGGGCGGTCAGGTTGTTGTCCAGGTAAATGACTCCGTTGAGCCTGCCCTGGTTAACCAAGGGCAAGCACACAATGGAGCGGGCGCGACGCCGGGCAATGTACGGATCACCTGAGAACGGGTTTCCTGAAGTGGCATCGCCAAGAATAACGTCCTTCCGAGTCCGCGCCACGTAGCGAACGACGGACTCTGGAAACACTGCTGCGGTCTCCGAGGTATCTCGCAGATGCACTGTGACATCGTTTCCGAGAATCGTGGCCTCTGCCTTGATTTGCAGTTCATCACCGATGTGAAGGATCAGCAGACCGCGCTCAGCACCCGCGTGCTGGATGGCCGCGCGCATGATTCTCTCGATGAGTTTTTCCAGAACCATTTCGCCCGAGACTGCTTGGGAGACTTTGATTACGGTCGCCAGATCCAGGAGTTCAACCGGTGCCACGATCGTGCTGGTCGTGCCCCGAGTTGACTCCTCCTTCCTGAGTTGGGGATAGAGCTGGTCGAGTTGCCTTACTTTGCCGTCAGCTCCCCAGCGGAAATAGCAATACCGGGCCTCCCGCAAATATGTATCCGCGATCTTGTCGAAGCCTCGCGCCGCAAAGAAGCGGGCGGCAAGCTCGCACGCAACCGCCTCATTGTGAATGAATCCGTTTTCGTGCGCCGAGCGCATGGCCTTTTCATAAAGACCTTCGGCATCGAGCAGGCGGCCCTCTATGCGTGCGATTTCGGCACCTGTCAATGCAACACGGTTTTCAAAATTCGCCGGGCAATGCTCCGCCCATGTTTCGAGCTGTTTGTGGTGAGCCGCTAAAGCCTCTAGGTGCTCTTGTTTCTTGTCGGGAGCAGCGGAATCCCATGCGAACGCGTGTGAAAGGGCGCTGTAAAAGCGGAACGCTGACGGCTCCAACAGAGACGGTGCCGACCAAAGAAGAGGCTGCGCCTTCGCTGAGGCATGGAGTGCCGCATCATAGTCCAAGGAAAGGTACCGGGCTTGAACCTTGAGAGCCCAGTATCCGAATTCGGGATCGGCCAATACCGGATTGCTTGCCAGATGCCGTTCAAATTCCAGTTCATCAAAGTGGTCATCGTTGAAGCATCCAAGTTTCGGAGTCAACCCACGAAGGGTGCGGATTAGTTGGACCTGTGCAGTCAATAGGTCAACCACAAGACCGAAGTGCGCCTTCTCTGCGAACGCGAGACCCTTTTCTCCCTCGGCTAGGGCCTCCGTCAGCGGGTCCCCTACCGCCAGGAAATTGGTAATCAACTGGTTCCAGCTATAAGCGGCAAAGGTCAGATCCCCGTTTCGGTAGGCGGCATCGAAGGCGCGGCGTACCATATCGCGCCCTTCCAGGGCGTGTTTTGCCGTCGGAATGACAAGATTTCCAAACGACATCAACGTTCGGGCCTCATAGCTCCTCAGCCCACGTTTTTCGACGAGTTCATAACCCAGACGACCGAATCGAAAGGCGTCTTTGTAATTACCGAAGCCAGATCGAGCGACGACGGCAAACCAGACATAGGCGAAGGACGACGCGTCCGTGTTGCCATGCTCGAGGCTCAGAAGCACCATCCGGCAAAGAAGAAACGACGACAATTTCTCATCGAAGAACACAGCTGGCGTCACAACCTCGGTCAGAACGTCCATGGCGTCCAGGACTTCCGCGTCGGTCATAACGGGCAGGTCCACGAAGTCCTCAATTTGACGACTTCCAACCAGCGCCCAGACTCGGTCATACTCGCTGTGGACTTCATCGATCGTGGGATGCAGCGGCCATGTCTTGCCGTCCCGGCGCAGGTATTCGAGACAGACTTCCACACCGCGGTCGCTCCGATCCAAAGCCGTATAAACCGTGAGTTGAAGACGCGTGACGACCGCGAGATCGTGTCTGGTCATGGCATGTTGTGCCAGTTTCAAGAGGCGATCTTCGGACGCCGCCAGATTTCCGGTCAGTAGCTCGCACTCCGCCAAGAGACTCTCAATCGAGAACGTGAGATCGTAACTGTCGTCATCCGACGTCTTTTCCGGCAAGAATCCGCGTGCAACTATAAGGTAGCTCAGCGCCGACGCATACGCGGCCGAACTCTTCGCCCGCCTGGCGGCGACTAGATTCAATTCAGCCAAACGCACACGTTCCGCAGTGGATGTAATCAGGTCGGATCCGCGATTCAGCTGATTGACGATCTCAAAGATCTCCTCGTCCAGCCTTTGGGCCGGCGTCTGCGCCACAAGAAGCCTGCCGATGCGGAGATGAGCTTCGGACCGAAATTGCACTGGGATCAACGAATACGCCGCTTCCTGCACACGGTCATGAAGAAATCGATAGGAATCTTCCGAGCGGAAGACAAGACCTGCTAGCACAGCTTCCCAGAGTTGACGGTCAATTTCCTCACTCGAGTCCTGGTAGACCATCTCGAGCATGTCGAAGTCCGCACTGTTACCGAGACAAGCCAGTTGCTTTAATGAGTTTTGAGTGCTGGCGGGCATGCGGTTCAACTTGCCAACCATCAAGTCCACTACATTATCGGTGTAATTCTTCGCGCGGATTCGACTCAAATCCCAAGCCCACCGCCCCTCGCCATGATTGAAAGCGAGCAATCCTTCATCGGCAAGCTCGGAAATGAACTGGATTGCGAAAAATGGATTTCCAGTCGTTTTTTCATGGACCAATTCTGCGAGGGCACGCGCTTCGTTCGGCTCACAATGAAGGGAGTGTGCAACAAGTTGCTCCAAGTCTTCTCGAGTCAGGGGCGCAAGCACGATGTCCTGGCGCATCACTCCCGCTCGACGCGTCGCTTCGAGCTTTCGCATCAGGGGATGAGCGGGGTCTACTTCGTTGTCCCGATAAGCGCCGATCAACAGCAAGTGCTTCGCGTCGGGCTGCGTCAGCAGATCCTCCAGCAAGTCCAACGTCGCTGCGTCCAGCCATTGCAAATCGTCGAAGAACAGGGCAAGAGGGTGTTCCGGGCGCGCGAATACACCGATGAATCGGCGAAATACCTGTTGAAACCGGTTTTGTGTGTCCCGCGCGGAGAGTTCAGGAACGGTCGGCTGCTCTCCGATGACGAGTTTCAATTCTGGGACTAACTCCACGAGCAGCTGTCCGTTCGGGTCTAACGCCTCATGAAGGGCATCGCGCCACTTGCTCAACTCTTCTTCGGTCTTACTCAATAGCGGGCGGATCAGACCTTGAATCGCGATTGCCAAAGGCGCGTAAGGGATGTCGCGCTTGTATTGGTCGAACTTGCCCGAGGCAAAAAGACCGCGCGGAGGAATCAACGACCTATGCAGTTCGTTGACAAAGGCGGATTTGCCGATTCCAGAGTATCCGGAAACCAACACCAACCGCGGCCCATCGCCGGCTACCACACGCTCGAACGCACCAAGCAGCATCTTAATCTCGCGTGCTCGCCCGTACAGCTGCTCGGGAATCAGCAGACGATCTGGAACGTCATGTTCGCCCAGGGGGAATTCGGCGAGGCACCCGTGCTCCTCCCATTCAGTGAGGCAGCGGCGAAGATCGCTCTCCGTACCGGACGCCGTCTGGTAGCGTTCTTCCGGAGTTTTGGCGATCAGTTTCATCACGATCGCGGAAAGACAGTGCGGTACGGTTTTTACTCGCTCGTGAGGCGGCACCGGATGGCGTGCGATGTGACAATGAATCAATTCCATCGGATCCGAAGCCGTAAAGGGCAGGCTGCCGGCCAATACTTCGTAAAGAGTTATCCCTAAGGCATAAAGGTCACTCCGCGAATCAATGGACCGATTCATTCGTCCGGTTTGTTCGGGTGCCATGTAGCTGAGTGATCCCGCGATGAACTCGGGAGGTTGGGGCGATTGACGCTCGCGCGGAAGGCGCGAGGTGATGCCAAAACCGGTGAGCCAGACCCGGCCAGTCACTGATTCAACCATGACACTGGAGGGCTTGACGTCCTTGTGAATCAGCTTGTGGTTGTGCAATTGCCCGAGCGCGGCTGCGAGACCGACGGCAATCCGCAAAAATTGCCGTATCTCCATCGGCCTCTGAATCAGACGATCGAGAGGCTCTCCACCGGGGTCTTCAAGAACAAGCGCCTTCTGTCCATTGCACTGAAGAAGAGCAAGGGGTCGAACAGCCCATGTTATGTCCAACTCGTCGCGGAATGAATATTCGCGCTCTATTTTCTTAAGGCTTTCCAATGCGGGGCGGATTGAAGCAGGGATCAGCAGCAGAACAGAAGCCGATTCTGCTTCGCTCGGACGTGCTCGATATAGGATGAACTCCTCATCCTCTCGGAGACATTTACGGGTATAGGCTGAGATCTCCACGATATCTGGCCTCTGCTTCCACGTGCCGGCAAGGGGGTATTATGTTCCCCCTTTGCCCCGTTAGAACAGGAATCGAACGGCTAGCTGAATCTGACGGGCACTGTCGACAGTCGAGAATATCCTTCCGACGTTATTGGCGAAATGGCCTGCTGGATCCCTAAAAACGGCGTCTCCGTTTCCGCCGAGCGTAAGGGGGCTTTGTGTGTTGCTTGGGACGGCGAAATTCGGATGATTTAGGAGATTGAACGTTTCGGCTCGTAGGACGATTTTCGTGCCTTCTCTCACTTGGAGAATTTTCTGCAGCGCCAGATCAAGTTGTGCAAAGCCCGGGCCGCGCAGGATATTGCGTCCGGCAGTGCCAAACTGACCGGGAGGCGGCAATGCAAATGCGCCCGGATTAAACCAGCAAGTCGCAGTGCCGACCTTGGCGCCGCTCGGACAAGTGCCTGTGTAAGGATTTCCCGGAAGGTTGGGTCTCTCGGTGATCGTTAGCGACTGCGAGTCGGCGTTGTCAAAAGCGAGCACGGAAGTAAAAGGCACGTTGCTGTGAACGCTGGCGACACCAGAAACCTCCCAGCCGCCGAAGTGAGTTCCGCGCCCAAAGGGAAGTTCATAAACCACATTCGCGACGAAATTGTGCCGGATGTCGAAACTGGAGCGTCCTCGGCTCCCTTTACGATCGAAGATGTTCTGCGACCCGGGCGGTTCATTGACGGCTTCGATGATAAGACCGGTGGAAGCATCATCGATGGAATGGGCCAACGTGTACAAAGCCTGCCAAGAAAGGCCTTTCGCGGACTGGCTCGAGACCGAGAGTTGAAAGGAATTATAAAAAGATTGTGCATCGGTCAGCACCGTCTGCAAGGGCGAAGGCAAGCTCGGATTATAGCGATGGCCCAAAGCTGGCTCGAAAGGGTTCTGTTCTGCTCCCCGGGTGAGGTGATTACCCCGCGCGCCGAAGTACCCGGCGCTCAGAATCGTGCCGGGCGAGATTTCCCGTTCCAGGTTGAGATTGTATTGCAGCGCGTACGCGAATTTCGGATGGTACGTCGTCTCGATGATGTATATCGGCTGTGTTAGAACGGCATTCTGCGGGTCGAGAAAACTGGGAAAAACATCAGAATTGATACCGAAAAAAGGCGGCAAAAACCGGCCTGCACCGAACAGGATTACGGGGAACTGATCGCGGAAGATGCCGGTTCCGCTCCGCAGTACGGTCTTGCCATCGCCGAAGAGGTTCCATGCGAAGCCCGCCTGCGGTGACGCCAGATCCGCTGGTGTGCCGGCAAATACTTTTCCGACGGTCGGCCCCGAGTCCGTCACCGGGTTCCGAATCACCGAGAGACGTCCGTCTACCTCCGATGGATTGGAATAGAAGTCGTAGCGCAACCCGACATTCAAGGTCAGACGCCTCGTGATTCGCACATAATCCTGTGCAAACCCCGAAACCACGCTCTGGCGGTAGCCCCGGTCGGAATTGGACATGGAAGGATTGGCACCGACGTACGACAAGGGCAGCGCCTGCAGGAAGAATTCGAGGGCCGGGTTGTCGCTGTGTGCGGGGAACCCAAAGGGACTCAGATCTTGAAACGTGTACAAGCCGTTTACTGTGAAATCCAGCGGACCATTAGACTGAATTCTTCGAAACTCGCCGCCGAATTTCAAGGTCTGACGACCAGTCGTGCGGGACACTTGCTCCTGGACTTGATATACCGTCGAAAAATCACCCAGAGGAATTTCTGGGCTGTTGCCGATCAAGCTCATCCCTGCAACGTCGAGCATCCCAAAGGGCCGACCGGGCACCCGGGAAATAGAGAGACCAGGGTGTGTATCGACGATCGAAGTTGACGCGGTTGTACGGTTGATGGCAAAACGTAGTTCATTGAACAGCTCGGCCCCTAGACTTTTACGATCCTGGACAGTGAAATATTGATTCCGCGCTGCATGGTCCACTGGGAACCCAGGCACATAAGTTCCAGGCGGCGTTCCGAAGTACGGCACTAAAGAAGAGCTGTCATCCACAACGTAGCGTACGAAAAGCGAATGCGTGCTGGAAAAGTTGTTATCCACACGAACCAGGCCGTGGTGCTCGTACGTGGCACCCTTATCGGCTGTGATCAGATCTCCAGTTCCATCCCCATTGTCAGCGCCATTCGAAGGGGGAAGTAAAGCAAGGAACGGTTGTACGCGCGGATCAATCGCGACCGAGACGCAACCACTTGGTGACCCACTCGTGCAGGCGCTCGGATCATTGGCAGCCGGCAGCAATCCCTGATGCGCGAGCGCGTCCGGGACGGTCGCAATGGCCGTGGATGCCCGCACTTCCCGGAAGCCTTCATAGCCGGCAAAAAAAAAGGTGCGATCACGCGCCAAAGGCCCGCCGATGCTGGCCCCGAATTGGTTGCGCACGAATGGCGGGATTGGACGGCTACTCAGGTCGAAATAGTTCCTGGCTTCCAGCACGGCATCGCGATGCAATTCAAAAAGCGATCCATGGAGGTGGTTGCTACCTGATTTGGTGATTGCCTCGATGACGCCACCGGAATTTGTACCGTACTCGCTGCCGAAAGTCTGGGTCGAGACCCGTACCTCCACGAAATTATCCAGCCCAAGAAAGATCCCAGAAGCGCCGGCAGGCGAATAGCCAAACACGGGATCATTGGCGTCCATGCCATCGATGAGAACATTCGTCCAGCTCGGGCGCATACCGTTAACGGACACTTGCCCCGCTTTCCCGTTCGACAATAACGAAGGAGCACTGCTAGGTGTGGGGGCAACTCCCGGGACCAGGATTGCGGCTTTGAACAGATCACGGCCGTCCAGGGGAAGCGCAGTTAAGCTGCGTTCGGCAATCATTCCTCCAACGGTGGTGGTGGTGTCGAGGGCTGAAACACCCGCCTCGACCGTCACGTGGACGGATAGCTTGCCCACAACCAGTGACAAGTTGATTCCGATTGCGGCACCCGGGCTCAGGGCAATTCCTTCGCGAACCTCGGCCTGGAATCCTTCTTTCTGTACGCGAAGCGCATACGTTCCGGTAGGCAAGCCCACCAGCTGATACTCGCCCGTTTTGTCGGTGCGCCCCTCCCGTTTCAATCCTGTGCTTACGTTCTCGACCGAAACCTCGGCTCCGGGGACAACAGCCCCGCTGGTATCTGTGACGGTACCGAACAGCGTCCCAAGTTGCGTTTGCGCCCACGCTGGCGCCGCAATTAGTGCTGCTAACAAAAAGAGGAACAGCACGCTCTTACTTTTCGAGAGAGAATACGTCGAAGTAACAGCCGAAGCGATCATCATTCACCCCCACCATTTGTTTCTGTGATCAGGCTTGAGAGTTCATGGTCAGCGCACGACCTCAATCAGGCGGGTTGCCAGGGCCTGTCCGGCTCGAGGTTCTGGTTCAGCCCAGCCACCTCCACTTGCCGCACTGGTCGCGAGATCCCGAGCTTCTTCATTTTGGCAATCAAAGTCGTACGCTTCAGTCCCAACCGAACGGCGGCGCCACTGGGTCCTCCAATAGTCCACTCTGCCGCCTGCAAGGCTCGCAAAATCAGGGCTCGCGTCGAATCACTGAATCTGCCTTGTGTCGGTCTCACCGTCACAGCCATCGGATTCTTGTCCGATACCGCCAAAGGATTCGGAAGCTCCCCATTGCTCGACCGGATCACGGCTCGTTCGATGAGGTTCTGAAGCTCCCGCACGTTCCCCGGCCAAGAATACGAAGTGAACGAATCTAGTGTCTCCTCCGGGACATGATTGATTTGCTTGCCCATGCGCCGCGAAAAGACTTCAATAAAATGCCAGACCAATAGCGGAATATCCCGGCGACGTTCCCGCAATGGTGGCAGTATGAGAGGAAATACGTTTAGACGGTAGTACAGGTCACTACGGAACTCGTTCCGACGGACCATCTCCGTCAGATCTCGGTGTGTCGCCGCAACCACACGGACGTTGATACGATGCGTGCGGCCGCTTCCCAGACGCTCGAACTCCTGCTCTTGGAGGACCCGCAACAGCTTAGGCTGCAACGCCAGGGGCAGGTCTCCGATTTCGTCCAGGAACAGGGTGCCGGTATCGGCCATTTCGAAACGGCCGATTTTTTGCGCAATGGCTCCGGTGAAAGCGCCCTTCTCATGGCCAAAGAGCTCGCTTTCCAGCAGGTTGAACGGAATGGCCGAGCAATTCAATTTCATGAACGGGCGCACGGAGCGTGGGCTCGTATTGTGAATGGCTTGGGCGATCAACTCTTTACCCGTGCCCGTCTCACCTTCAATAAGCACGGTCGAGTCCGTGGGCGCCACTGTGCGCACCAAGTCCAGAATCTCAAGAAGAGAGTCGCTGCTACCGACGATACGTTTGAAATCCTCAGATGGCAAAGATTCGGCATTGCCGCTGGGAGAATCCTCACGGCCAGCGAAGTGCATTCCTTCGACGTGGTCTGGGGAGACGATATTTTGAGTTCCCATGTCTTTCATACCTCGGTTCCTTCGAAATTCTTTTCGTCCTGTGCGAGATTTCCGGTGTCGCGCGATCGCATCCCGAATACATAGGAGAGCGGTGAAACACTCCCAATGTTCGCTGTGTCGAGAGTGTGTAACGAGGCAGCGTTGGATACAACCGTCAATGGTCGGACAATGCGGCTCCCAAATCAGGGCATTGCGCGCTACGACTTTAGTCGGGGGGGAAAGTTTATCTAAAGCTGTGGAGCTTCAATGTGCCTTCTGCCGAATAGGCGAGCATCGACGGACCAGGCACCAGGCCCGATCATTGCCAACGTGACGCCAAGAGTCGCGAGGATCAAATGAATCCAAGAACCGGTCGAGCGCGAGATAAGGATCCAAACCTCAGTCAGGCCGACCAGTGTTCCGGCTAAGGGAGTCCACAAGCCTACTAGGATAAATATCCCCAAGCCCGCCGCGATGAGTTCCGGCAAAGCCCCAGACCACGCCCCCTGCGTCAGTCGGCTGACAACGCAATGGGTAAGAACGGCGGCGGTCAGCCCGCGTTGAAACAGAAGTCCTCGACCAGGCCAGCCGTCCGCGAAGTTCGAGAAAAGGCGTTGCAATAGCACCTCTTCTCAAGGTTAGGGAATTCCAAACAGGATCGAAACGGCTGATAGCAGGACTCTGCCACCCGCCGAAAGTAGGATAGATCGGCCCTCCTTCGGGAGGGTTATAGCTCTATAATTCCGCGTTTTAGCCCGATCGTAACCGCATGGGCGCGATCGTTAGCGCCAAGCTTGGACAGTATGTTCGTAACGTGGCTTTTGACCGTAGATTCCCCGATGGAGAGTTGATCGGCAATCAGTTTGTTGGAGTTTCCGGCGGCAATCAGCCTTAATACGCCGATTTCGCGCGATGTCAGTTCGTCATCGGTCGCATGCTCCGCCAGCTGAGCCGCGACGTCCGGGGGAATTCTCTTTTGTCCGGCATGCACAGCACGGATGGTTTCCAGGAGTTCTCTGTGCACATGCCCCTTCAATAGGTATGCTCGGGCACCCTCTCTAAGGGCCCGCAACACTTGAGCGTCTCCTGTATAAGTCGTAAGAACAATGATGCGCGCATCAGGGAATTCACTGTGAATCTCGCAGATCGCTTCGATTCCATTAAAACCGGGCATCTGAATGTCCATTAAGGTTACATCCGGACGGTGTACCCGGAAGCTTTCGATGGCTTCTTGCCCGTTGGACGCTTCCGCCACCAATTTCATATCAGGTTCGGCATTGACCAGTGCCGCGATCCCCTTGCGGAGCAGCGGGTGGTCGTCGACTGTAAGGATCCGAATTAGCTTAGGATCGGAACTCATCAGTCCTGCCCTTTGCGAAATAGCCTGAATCGTCGCTTATTCCGCGATTTCTCATACGCGACAGCGGCCGGAACGCTTAACTCAACTTCCGTGCCCGCTCCCGCCTCGCTCCAAAAATCCAGACGCGCTCCAATTTGTTGCGCTCGTTCCCGCGCACCACGCAGGCCCCAGTGACCCGCGCTCCCGCCAGCCTGGAGAACCTGCGGATCTATACCCCTTCCATCGTCGCGTATCCGTACGCGAAGCAGCCGTTCATCGTATCGAATTTCAGCTTCGATGTGATGTGCCTGTGCGTGCCGAAAGGCATTTTGCAGAATCTCGCGGGTAATCCGGTAGACTTCAGTCCGTGGTAGCAGAGACAGGGTTTGTTGCTCGCCCTCCACGGTTACCCGGAAGATCGCTGAATCGCCGTTCGTTTGTTGGGAACGCGCCAGCTCTTCACCGATGTTGGTCAGCCACTGCGCGAGATCACCCTCTTCGACCTGCTCCGAACGCAACTGCTGAATCGCACTTCGGCCCTCGCTAATGGCCTGCGAGGTCGCACCGATTGCGCTGTCGAGAACGCCCATTGCTTCGTCGGGGCGCCGCGGCAGCATGTTCCGTGCCGCCTGAAATTGAAACATCAGTCCGTGGAAACTTTGCAACAGCGTATCGTGCAATTCCCGCGCGATCCGCTCCCGTTCTGCAAGACGTGCTCCCATGCTCGCCCGCACTCGTTGGGTCGCTTGTTTCAGCCGCAATAGGTAAAGAAAGTACAAGAGCGCCATTGCCGTGAGGACGCAGAGCGCGAGAAACCACCGCGTCTGATAAAAAGCCGGCAAAATCGTGAACTCCGCCGTGGCCACTTTGTCCGACCACACGCCGTTCGTATTGGTGGCTGCAACGTTGAAGTGGTACGAGCCCGGACCAAGATTGCGATAACTCACGGGACTGGCCGCGGCCACCTCGTGCCAATCGTTGTCCGTTTCCTGCAGCTTGTAGCGAAAGCGGATGGCTTCCGGGTCAGACAAGCTAACCGCGGCGTAGTTGATCTGTACGCTAGAGGTGCGTGCGGGAAATTTCAGAGCAGTAGCAGGGGCATAGAACCTGTCGTCGGCGGAAACCGACTGAATGCTGATCGGAGGTGGCGGCACGTTATTTCCAGGCCGAGTTGGGTCAAGCCACACCACACCCTCGTGCCCAGCGAACCATAGCCGCCCATCGGTGCCCTCGATGGCGGTGTTTAGGGGGCGCAACTGCTCTGCAAACCCAGGCAGGCCCTCCCGCCTGCCAAAATGCTCGCCTTTGACGTGATGAGCAGGGTTCTTTAGTGCTTCCGAGATTTCTGAGCGATGAACGTGAAAGATCCCGCCGAGGCCGTTAAGCCACAGGTCCCCATTTGCCGTTTCTACGATTCCAGAGATTCCACGCAGCCACTCCTCATCCACACCGTTGATGTCGTGGAAGCGTCCATGGTCAAACTGCTGCAACCCGAATTCGCCACCAATCCAGATTTCCGATCCGCGCCCGTAGATCGCGGTCACGTTACCCACGCGAAGACCATCGCTCGGACCGAATATTTGGACTCGGTCGCCGTCCAGCACGGCCAAGGTACTCTTGGTGTAGCCAAACCACACGCGGCCCAGGCTGTCGGTGAATTCAATCACCACCCCTGTCTTGGGAAGGTTCTCGCGGCCACCATAAGGTGTCCAAACGCCGTTTCCGAACCGATACAATCCGTGGCGTCCGAACGAAACCCAGAGCCCTCCGAGTCGATCCTGGGTAATCGTCTGCAGGAAAAGAGCCTGATCTGCCATTTCGCGGGGGAGGTTGACTCGAACCAGATTGCCACCCACAAGATGCCAGAGCCCCCCAGACCCGCCGAACCAAAACGTCTTATCCGGTGCGTTGTAGGCGAATCCCGGAAAGCCAGGCATCGACCTCCGCAACTCGGCCGTACTGCTGGACACACGACAAAGAGAGGAAGAGCGTCCGTTGGGGTCAAAGCTAATCCATACCGCCCCATGGTCATCAGGGGCCACAGTAAAAGCTTCACCGCCTGCCGCGGTCTTCGGAAATTCCTGTCCGATGAGCGGACTGTAAAAGAATCGATGGAGACCCTCCTGAGCGCCAAACCAGATATTACCCTCGCGATCGACCAGCTTTGCACCGAAGTTCGGATCGACGTTGTAGGTTTCGGAATTACTCCGGGAGACCTTGGTTAGGACATCGGAAATCGGTTCTATCGCAGAAGAGTGGATCAAAACAGGATCTTTTTCTGGCGAAATCCAGATGCCGTTGGTTCGGTCAACCATTTGGAAAGAGCGTTTCCTGAGTACAGGGTAGGCGAGTGGCCCGTCGTCGGAATTGTCACCAGCATTGTGCACAACCCGTTTGCTTGAGGGGCTGGTCACGACCTTTCCATCAGGGTCCACGGTAAAGCCCTGAACATGCAGATTAGTCTCGGCCGCTTGGAACTTTCTGGCTCCCGGCGAAAGGTAAAAAAGCTGCCTCGTAGCTTTGGAGAATACGCCTGTCAAAATCCAGAGTATCCCCTCTCGATCAAACCTCGCTTCACCGACAGCTTCCAGCGGAGCGTTCCACTCCGCTCCAATGTGCTGCCAACTCGAATGGTCGAATCTCCAAAGACCGCTGCCTGTAGCGGCCCATAGGATCCCATCCCGGGCTTGGGCGAAGTTGTACACAGATCCGGCGGTGATTTCGCCACCGTAGTTGGTCACTCTTTCATCGTGCACGAAGCTGAAGCCTCCGAACGTATAGCCTATCCAAAGTCCGCCGGTCGGCGGCGCGTACAAACTGTGAACGTTTGTTGAAAGGAGTTGATCGCCGAACCTCGAGCGGAACGGCTCGAATCGAGTGCCGTCGAAACGAAAAAACCCGGTTGGAGTTCCAATCCAGAGGAAACCGTCAGTGGTCTGCGCCAGGGCAAGGAGGTTTTGCGGCGCCCCCTCCTTAAAGGTCCACACATCGTGGCCAACCTGTAGATTTGCTGCTCGCTGTGTTTGTCCGAACAGCGAGGGACAGCCGAGTGAAGTGAGCACGAGAAGCAGAGGAAGCCTGGACAGCCAAAGCTTCGAAATCTTGTCGAAAGCACGCGCGAAAAAGGAATTGCATTCGAGAGCGCGCAAAATGGAGCGAGAATGGATCACGGGCTGACTCACCGTTGTGCTCCTCCCTGTCACCTAGCGGTCGGAAGGTCGTGTTTGACGAGAGTACTACGAATCCCTCAAAAGATTCGAGCATCAGGAAATTAGAACGTCAGGATAGTTCGAAACCAGAGACTTAATTTGAGAGAAATCATAATCCGTTGGGTCGGAGTCCAAATCTTTCATATTCAACGCGAGTAGCGCTCTCAGAGAGTCCTGGCGCTTGCGCCACCGTCCACAAACAGGGTGTGACCCGTAATGAACGCGGCTGCGTCGCTGCCAAGAAACGCAGCTTAGCAACGGACCCCATCAGTCCTGCCCTTGCGAAATAGCCCGAATCGTCGCTTATTTCGCGATTTCTCATAGGCGACAGCGGCCGGAACGCTCAGCTCAACTTCCGTGCCCGCGCCCGCCTCGCTCCAAAAATCCAGACGGGCTCCAATTTGTTCCGCTCGTTCCCGCGCACCGCGCAGGCCCCAGTGACCCTTGCTCCCGCCAGCCTGGAGAACCTGCGGGTCTATACCCCTTCCATCGTCGCGTATCCGCACGCGAAGCAGGCGATCGTCGTATCGAATCTCAGCTTCGATGTGATGCGCCTGTGCGTGGCGGAAGGCATTTTGCAGAATCTCGCGTGTAATCCGGCAGACTTCCGTCCGCGGTAGCGGAGACAGGGTTTGTTGCTCGCCCTCCACCGTTACCCGGAAGATCGCTGAATTACCATTCGTATTTCGAGAACGCGCCAGCTCTTGACCCATGTTGGTCAGCCATAGCGCCAGATCGCCCTTATCGACCTGCTCCGAACGCAACTGCTGAATGGCGCTTCGGCCTTCGGTAATGGCCTGTTCGGTTGCACCGATGGCGCTGTCGAGAACGTCCATTGCTTCGTCGGGACGCCGCGGCAGCATGTTGCGCGCCGCCTGAAATTGAAACATCAGCCCGTGAAAGCTTTGCAGCAGCGTGTCATGGAGGTCCCGCGCGATGCGCGTCCGCTCGCTGACGCGCTCTTCCAGACGCATGTTGAACTGCCGCGCCAGTTGACGCAGCCGCAATTGATAAAGCGCCAAGAACAATCCCAGAAAAGCAGCCACACACAAAGCGCGGAACCAAGTCGTCTGGTAGTACGCCGGGGCGACTGAAAGATCCAGAAATGCGCCGGCCTCGTTCCACACGCCGCTGTTGTTGCAGGCCGCGACTCGGAACCGATAGTGTCGTGGTGGGAGATCCGTATAGAAGGCCTGTCGGCGATTACCCACCTCGTGCCAATCGCGATCCAGGTCTTCGAGCTTGTAGCGGAAAAGGACCTTCTCCGGCGCGACCAAGCTCAGCGCGGTGTAATCAATCGTCAGATCGCGCGCCATCGGCGGCAGCCTTGGGTGCAACGATGACGCATCGCCGGACCAGTTCTGCCAGTAGGTCTTGCGGTCGGCGGTGATTTGCTCGACATACACTGGCGGCGGAAGTTTGTTAAAGGGAAGATGACGCGGATCGATGACACTGACACCGTCCCAGGGTGCGAACCATATTTTGCCATCTCCGGACTTCGCAACCTGTGGGCTATCACCGCGTGAGAGTGTATGGGTCCTTACGCCATCGGAGCTATCGAAGACTTGGATCGTTGGTTTCGCATCCTTGGCTATGTCTACAGTGACGGCCCAGGCGTCCATCTCCGACCGTGCAATGCGAACCAAGCCGCACGGCATATAGAGCCAAAACGATTGATCATCGTCTTGAATCACCCAGTGAACCGAATCGCAGGGCAATCCATTCTTGCTGTCGAGCGTGGCAAAATGGCCATTTCTGAACCGACCGAGCCCGCCCTCAGTAGCAGCCCAAAGCGTACCATCACGATCGATGAGAAAACTGTTGACTCTACCGTTGCCCAAGCCCTGGGTGGCTGTGTACGATTTCAGGACCCGACTATCTTTGAAGTAGGCTACGCCACCCTGGAGAAATCCAAGCCATAGGCCGCCCCGCGACAGATCACCGGCCAAAGCGGTCGCAAAGTCATTATGTCCCAGGCCGGTCCAGGGAATGCGCTCCACAACCGTGCTGCCCGCCAAATGAAAAAGACCCTGATTCTGGTTAGCGATCCATAGATGCCCCTCGGTGTCCTCAGCGATGCGCTGCACCGGGCCACCGGGAACACCCTTCACGGAAATGAACCGATTATTCTCCAAGTATCCGAACTGGCGGATGGTAGAGACCCAAACTCGCCCTCGGCTGTCCTGAAAAAGACTATCCGGATCAAGTCCCTGGAGTTTCCCGTCGCGTTTGTCGTAGGTGGCGATTTGTCCACTGCGCCATCGGTCCAGGCCACGGTAAGTGGCTAGCCAAACGCTTCCATCCTTATCCGCTAGGACGGACCCGATGCTGGGGCTCGACAAGCCCTGTTTGGCTGTGAGTGTGGCGACGGCAATGTCACGAAATCGGTCGAGGCCGCCCTCAGTAGAAACCCAAACATTTCCTTCGCGGTCCTCAAAAAGATCGAGGGCCCCCTCGCCCGAAAGCCCGTCGGACGGAGCATAAATGTCGATTCGCCCCGAGTGTACGTGCAGAAGGCCCCGGCCATGCGTTCCGATCCACAAACCGCCGTTGTCATCGCGGAGCAGCCTTCGGGCCTCGAACTGCCGAACATTATTGCGGAGCGAATAGGCTTCGGTTTTCCCGTCAACGAATCGCTGGATTCCGCCCTTCAATCCAACCAGGAGTGCGCCGTCAGCGTCTTCCGCCAAAGCTCGAATGCCGTTCGCCTCGCCCGATAAGGGATAGAATTTCGGCGGACGCGGTTTCCATCGCCACAGCCCGTCCTTCACTCCCATCCAAAGATTGCCTTTGCTATCTTCGTACAAGCCGAAGATTCCGCGCCCAAAACGTCCGTCTTCTCCATCGCAGTGAACGATGCCATTGCCAACCATGCAGAGCTCACCGGCCATTCCAATCGTGCCGACCAATACCGAACCTTCACGATCCTCGAGGAGCCTATAAACGAATCGTCCGGCAAGCTCCGGCTACTCAGTGAACTTGTCATCCTTCCAGCTTGCAAGCCCTTTGGTAGTCCCAATCCAGAGCGTGCCGTCTCGCGCGGTGAGCAGGCTGTAAACACCGTTGGAAGGGAGATGCTGACCGGCAGGGGGTTGCCAGGGGACGTTCCTGACGCCATCGAAGCGAAGCAAGCCGAATTCGGTACCCAGCCAGAGATAACCGTCCGGCGTCTGGGCAATTGCGTAAATCACGCCCTTGCTAAGGCCCTCGCGGATTTTCCATGCCGTATGCGCGTACTGACTGACGTCGAGCGACGGATTCAACGCAAATGCGCAAGGGGAACTAGCCAGCAGCATGCCAGCCAGCAAAAGGTCTAGCGCCAGAGCGTGCCCTCGTCTGCAGGCTACTCCCATATGCCCTACATGCTATCTCTCTTTTTATCTAGTCCGATAGCGCCTTCCTGCCCCTCCGAGAACCCGAAAGAATCCGCACCGATGAGTGGCCTCCGTTAAGTTTGGAAGTCCATTTGCCTCTTGACGAAGCGGTCATGGCGGGGGCAGTATCAATTCTTCCCCACCGCTGCGGAAGCGAAGATCGCGCCGATCAACGCCGGCACAAATTTTCGCGCCGAGTTCTTCAATATCTTCAACCACCCTAACTTCGGCCAGCCCAACAACAACCTAACCGACCCCGCATCGGCCAATCGACCCAAATGCTAGCGAGCTTCCTAGGCTCAGGCGGCGCCAACGGCGGCTTCAACCCCCTCTACCAAATCGGCGGCCCCCGCTCCATCCAGCTCGCACTAAAACTTCAGTTCTGAGCAACCCACACATTAGGTGTGACCAACACCGGCGCGCTGCTGAGCATGACAAGAAAGCTGATCAAAAGAGTTCGGAGAATTGGGACCGCTCTCATCGCTTCTTCAACCCCGAACGAGTTATCCTACTTCAGATGGTCGGTAAGCAGCGCGTAGGCTATTCTCTTTGCGCTGTGTACCTGTCCCTCAACAGTTAGGGACGGAATCATCGGTCTTGCCCTCTGCGAAATAGCCCGAATCGTCGCTTATTTGGCGATTTCTCATAGGCAACAGCGGCCGGAACGCTCAGCTCAACTTCCGTGCCCGCTCCCGCCTCGCTCCAAAAGTCCAGACGGGCTCCAATTTGTTGCGCGCGTTCCCGCACACCGCGCAGGCCCCAGTGACCC
>Ga0207087_1010_pt1 | contig 41988 bp, 41 predicted proteins | sample Alteio_BWMinHeat_51_FD_153544 | JGI IMG/M metagenome (GOLD analysis project Ga0207087, IMG submission 153544) | Enriched cells from forest soil in Barre Woods Harvard Forest LTER site, Petersham, Massachusetts, United States -... | ecosystem: Environmental > Terrestrial > Soil > Temperate forest >... | reverse complement strand
TACCACTTATTCTGATTTTGTTGATGATTGGCATGATTCGGTATCAGAAAACAGTGGCGTTGCTTGCCGGTACTCGCTTGTATCTGTTTACGTATCTGCCTTCGTATACCATTCGTCTTATCAAAATGATCCTGCTGTTGACAGGTTTTACCTGTTTGATCATAGCGTTGTTGCGACCACAGTGGCATAAAAGGACGGAGACGGTAGCGCAGCAGGTGCGTGACGTGTTAGTGGCGCTTGATATTTCTCGCAGCATGTTGGCGCGCGATACGGGTGCGGGTACACGTCTTGAACAGGCAAAAGAAAAAATTAAAGCATTGATCGCCCATATGCCGTGCGAACGAGTTGGTCTGATACTGTTTTCCGGCACTGCATTTGTGCATTGTCCACTCACGACCGACCATGAAGCGTTCAAACTTTTTTTAGATGCCGTCGATGTAGAAGGCGTTTCTGGTGGCACCACGGCGCTTGATCAGGCGCTCAAAAAAGCGATAATAACCTTTGATGAAACACAAGGGCGTAAATCGAAATTACTCATATTCTTTACGGATGGCGAAGATTTTTCAACCGACTTGTCCAATTTTAGTCAGCAGGCACGCGAAAAAAATCTGTCAGTTTTTGCCTGCGGTGTTGGCAGTACGCAAGGTGGGCCAATTCCACTCTTTGACGCAGCTGGTGGCATGAGTGGGCACCAACGAGATCAAAAAGGCGAGGTGGTAATTTCGAAATTAAATGAACCAATGCTTAAAAATCTTACGCGTGAACTGGGCGGATTTTATTGTGCATTGACTATCGATGACCGTGATATCAAGCAACTGGGTGCGGCCATCAATAAATTCGAAAAAGAACAGCTTGCTGAAAAAAACAGAGAGTTGTATGAAGATGTATATCATTATTTTCTAGTTGGTTCTTTTGTTTGTTTTGCGCTTGAATGGCTCTTATGATGATCTGCACATTTTTATCTTTTCTGTTATTGATGACCGGGCTTTGTGCTCCTCATTGCGCATATGCGTTACCGTTACGCAGCAAAATTGCACATGGCAAGGCGGTGCAGGAGGCGATGTGTGGCGATTGGCCGGCAGCTCAGCAGAAAATGGTTGATGTATTAGGACAACAGAATTCTGCTTACGGTTGTGCTGATTTGTTGTTTGACACGGGCGTTGCTGCATATCGCAATAAAGAATTTGAAGCCGCACTTTCTTATTTTGGCGACGTTGACAAATGTGCGGATGCAACGCAGGCGGCCAAGCTGCAAGCATGGTTTAATGCAGGTAATGCGGCGCTCATGCTCAAGCGTTATCAGGATGCTATTGATTGGTATGACAAAGTATTAGCGGTGCAGCCGCGTGATGAGCGGGCATTGCATAATCGAGAATATGCGCGCAAAATGCTCGAACAAGAAAAAGATCAACCGCCCGAAGATCAGGAAAATAAAGACCAGGAAAAAGATCAACAGGATCAGCAATCATCTGATGATAAAAATGAGCAGCAGTCAGAATCAGATCAGAATGATCAGCAGCAAGACAAATCTGACCAGCAAAAAAATAAAAATAATAAGGGTGGTCAAAATAAGCAGCAAAACCAACGCAACAGTCAAGATCAGCAGCAAGACTCTGATGATCAAAATGAACAAGATAATCAGCCGTCTGAGCAGCAAAATAAAAAAGATCAGCGCAAAACGGGCAAAGATCGCAAACCGTCAGACCAGGCCCAGGAGTCTGATGCTGATGACCGTCAACAAGAGCCCCCTGATAATCAAAATAATCAAAATAAGCAAAACAAACAGCAGCCAAAATCATCCGATGCGCAACGCAAAGAAGAACAGAAGGCTGCTGACCAATCTCAAAAGCGGAATGCTGGACAACCTGACCAGTCGGGCCAACAGAAATCAAACGGTGCAGATGAGAGTAAAAAAGCTGACGCGCAGAATGCACCATCTGCAAAACAGGGTGATGCGCAGGCAGGTTCACCAGCAAATCAGGCGCAAGAAGGACAAGCACCTCAGCCGGGGCAAGAGAAGGATTGGATGGTAGCGTTACTCGAACAGCAAGAAGAACGTGACAAGCAAGCGCAAAGAAAACAGATGAAAATAATTGCAGCCAGAGGAGCACCAAAAGGTCATGGTCAACATAATTGGTAGCGTTATTTTCTGTCTTGCGCTGGTTGCTACTCACTTTTGTGGTGCAGCTGTTGAGATGCGTGTCCGTACCACCGATAATCAAGAAGCGGATAAGGTAGCACTTGGTCAACCGCTGATCGTTGAGTTGTCGGTTACTGATGCATCAGGATTAATGCCGCAGATTAGCATTGAAGGGCTTGATCAAGCAGGTGGGCGGTGTGTTGGCAAACATATAACGACTATAAATAACAATACCGAATTAAAATATGTGTATCATGTATCGTACGATAAACCGGGTACATATCAAATTGGTCCTGCCACCGTAGCAAATGGTGCCAATGTTATGCGATCAAAAACGGTAATGATCGAAGTCCTTGATCAGACCAAACCGGTAGTAAAAGTTGATAAGGCGCACAAGAAAAAATCTAAAGATCCGCTTGATACTATTTTTTTGCATCTGTCAGCGGACAAATCAGAAGTGGTCGTTGGTGAAAAAATTACATGCACGCTGACGTTACTGAGTTTGCATGACAGAGTGACACTCAAACAGATTGGTCAAGAAGGCACTAACAATCTGAAGATGCACAATAGTACTGGGCCGGTTAATACAAAAAAAGAAGTGCGTGGCAAGCTCTATAATAGTCATCAGTGGCAGTGGGAATTATATCCTGAGGCGGCAGGAGAATTTTTAATCCCGGTTTATTTTGCTGATGTGGCAGTCAGTGATGAAAGACACGGTATGGTTATGCTCTTGCTGGGTGCGCATGAGCGTAAAAAACGAATTTACTCAAATTCGCTCAAAATAACGGTGGAAAGTCTTCCTGACAATGTGCCACCAGGTACACCGGTTGGCATTTTTAAGGAATTTCGTGCACAGTTGAGTCCGCGGACTATTAAACAGGGAATGGCTGCTACCCTTACGCTTGAATTAACTGGTGATGGCAATTTTGGCACCATAGCGATAAATGCTCTTGACGGCATTCCTCCTGCTCTGCGCTGTTATTCATCCAGTCAGCAGACTAATGATACTGCACAAAAAACTGGTAACACGCGCAAAAAATTTGAATTCATTGTGCAGGCATTGCAGGCGGGTGCGTGCCAAATTCCTGCGCAGCGTTTTTCTTATTTTGATATACAAGATCGTGTTCTAAAAACAATAGAAACAGAACCGCTCAATCTTCTGGTGTTGCCGGGTGATCCTGTGCCTACTCATCAAACACCTGACGACAATGATCAACCGGATACGGCACAAGAGACTTCTGAAATAAACAATGACGTGTTGCTTTTAAAGCGATTGCATGAAAACCAATCGTGGAGAAGCGATGTTGCACTGCCCTGGTCTCTGTTTTTCATCCTCTTGGCATTGTCATGTGTGTGGCCGTTGTATCTGCTGGGTGCGCATGTATGTGCGATCACCCTGGTTGAGCGTCGTTATCGTGGCGCATTAAAATTGGCGCTCAGAAAGTTGCGTCGCGCATACGAACAAAATAATGGAGCGGCACTCCATCGGTTGATGATACAATTTATAGCGTATCGCGTGCGGTGTGAACCGTTTATGGTGACCGAGTCGATGGTTGAGCAGCGTTTGCATGCACAGGGGGCAGATCGCAAAAAGATTGAAGAATGGCATTCCTTTTGGAATAAAATAAGTGCATTTTCTTTTGGGGAGCGCGTAGCATTTTGCGCAGATGAGGGATTATTCTTCGAAGCGACTGAATGGTTGAAACAGTTAGAAACGATAATATGATTATAAAACAAATGATCATGGCAAGTATCTGTTTTTTGAGCATGCTGTGCTGTGTGCCTGCGGTGGCAGATAGCGCCGATCAAAAGTTGTTTGCAAAGGGTAATATGTTGTGCCAGGCGGGCAACCATGAGCAGGCACTTTCTGCGTATCAGGCAATTAAACATAAAACAGTGGCCGTGTGGTACAACGCGGGTATGTGTCTCTTTTTGTTGCAAGATTATGGGCAAGCACTCGTCTATTGGTGGCGTGCTGACCGTAACGCTACCAACAGGCAACGTGAAATACATAAGCAGAGTCGCATAAAGGCACAGCAAGCATTAGGAATTGCGCAGGAGACCGATGCGCATACTGTATTTTCACGAATAATGTCGTATCTGATTGGGCTGTTTATGCGGGTGCCTATGTATCTGCTTCAGCTGTTGGTTCTGCTCGGTTGGTGCATGACTATATTTCTCTTGCACAAACATAGCACGTTTGTGTGCGTACGCAGGAAGTGGTGGTTATGGGTTATTGCATGTTTGATAAATGGTTGTCTTATTATGGCCTTATACCTCAGTTATAGAAATCATACGGATTTGTACGGCGTTATTATTAATGCAACGGCAATTCGTGTTGGACCGAATGAGCATTATCATCAGCGCGGCACTGCGGCAGTGGGTACACGAGTCAACGTTGAGCAGTGCGATACCGAGTGGTGTAAAATCAAGGATGGAATAACCGGTTGGATTCCAGCCACTGCAGTAACTATCATATAACGAACTAGGTATAAGTAGTAATGATTAACAGAGTGATCAGATTGTTTATTATCAGCACCGGTATCATGGTCACGAGTGCATGCAGTCTGTTAGCTGAGTCCAAAAAACAGCGCAGCGTGAATGTATTAAAAAAAGTTGATGGTCAGAAGAGCAAATCGGCCATACCGGTACATCCAGGTAAGCCAGTTTTTGTCTGGCCTATTGATCAACATAATTTTTGGCTGAGTTCTTACTTTGGGTTACGCACGTTGCCAAATGGGATCAAAAAGAAGCATCACGGAATAGACATGGCATCACGGCGTGGAACACCCGTGTATGCGGCTGCCGATGGTACCGTGGTGCATGCCTGTTACATGAATGGCTATGGCAAAACGGTGTATTTGGCGCACAAGGTTGGTTATCAAACGCGTTACGCACATCTTAATTCTATCAGAGTTGAGCAAGGTCAAACGGTGCATGCTGGCCAACAAATCGGCACGGTCGGCGATACCGGGTTTACGTTGAAAAGTGGTAAAGATGCATCGCATTTACATTTCGAAATACTCAAGAGTGGCAACCGCATAGATCCTCTTACCTTATTGCCGCCGTATGAGACGTCTGCAACGAGCAAGAGGATATAAAAAAAGTGAGCTGGGACGGCATACCTACTATGCTGGCACTCGATAAAAGGCTTGGCAAAGCGCTTTTTACCGCAGCTGGTGCTTGCAGAATGGATAATTTGTGCTACTCTTTATCTTCATGTGGTGAAAGGATATGAAACGTATGAAAATAAGTGTGCAAAATATCATACTAGGTGCATTGCTTGTCGGTGTATTTGTGGTAGCCGCTTTGTATCTTGGGCCTTTGTTTTATTCGTTGGGGGGCAGGTCAGTGATGGGTGGCGCTACACGGCAAGAGCAAAAAATGCTTAACGTGATAGTGGCCAACGTTCTTGATAAAGAATTATATGATGATTGCCACATCAAAGATTCAATACATCTTGATATCGATAAGCTTGATGAATTTGTTCAAGCTACGGCAAAGAACACGCCAATCGTTATTTACTGTAGCAATTATCTCTGTTCAACCAGCGATTACGTTGCTAAAAAGTTGCGCGAAAAAGGCTTTACTGATGTTTTTGTGTATGCTGGTGGTATGGCTGAATGGTATCAAAATAAATTGCCTGTTGAAGGGGCGTGTGCTGCATCCTATTTGACTAAACCAAATAGAGCACCGGCAACGCAGACAGAGCATGATGACATCATCACCTTACAAAAGCTTATGAAGTTCTTAGACATATCTATTTAAGGGCGCGGCGGCATAGCCAAGTGGTAAGGCAAGGGTCTGCAAAACCCTGACCCCCGGTTCAATTCCGGGTGCCGCCTCCAAAAAGTTGGCCGTAAGAAAGAGACGCCGGGGTGGCGGAATGGTAGACGCAAAGGACTTAAAATCCTTCGGGCTTACGCCTGTGCCGGTTCGAGTCCGGCCCTCGGTACCAGCTAAATTTAAGCAAGAAGCATCGAAATGCTATAAATAAGGAAATTGGGCTTGACAAAACTACCGCTACCGGTAATGTACTCTGGTGAGTACTAGTTTTGTTTGCTTTAACATAGTACAAATCTCTACAAAGGAAAAAATATATGAATAAAGCAGAATTAGTCGAAGCAATGGCAAAGCTGACCAAGCTTTCAAAAGCTGATTGCAAAGACTGCCTTGAGGCGTTTGTCAAAACTATTGGTGGCGCACTCAAGCAAGGTAAATCCGTCGTGTTAACAGGGTTTGGTACTTTTTCTATTATGAAAAGAAAGAGTCGTATGGGAATGAATCCTGTAACTAAGAAAAAGATGACTATTCCTGCCAAGAAAGTTCCAAAATTCAAGGCTGGTAAAGCTCTTAAGCTGCAGGTTAAATAAAAAACCTGTCGTTGTTCAATTTCCTAGAGGAAAAGGGTAATCTGGTAACAGATTACCCTTTTCTTTTGTAATACATTTATTTTTCAAAAACGAGAGTAAGAAGCCTTATTTTCAACAATGCTCCATGGTAATCGATTACGAAAGGCTTTTTATGAATTATATAACAATTGCCACGTTGATTTCTACGATCAGCGCTTTTACTGTTGGCATGTTTTACGCACTCAAATGGTGGGCAGCATGGCTGGTCCCTAATATGTTATATTTGTTAGTGCTCCAGTTTACGTTTGGGCTTATTTTCCCCCTGGTAATGCCTGCGAAAAGGTTGCTGGCCAAATGTCTGTTGAGTCTGCTTTCTTCTAGTTGTGCAATCCTTCTGACCAAACCGTTGGCAATGGCATGTGGTTATAGTATTAAGTTTATTAAAACAGTGGTGTAAACCATTATGAATCGTCTTCTGATAATGAGTTGTTTGTCGAGTGTGGCTAACCTCCTGGCTTTTTTTCTTATGGTAGGCTTATTAAGCTCATTTGGTGTTGCCTTGCCGCTCGATCGCTGGACGTTTGCCATATTTATGCTGCTGCAACCATTTTATTTTAATTATATTGCTCCTTTATTTAAAAATATGATCCTGCTCAGCATAAGTGGTGGCATGATACTGGTGATGTTATCGTATCTTCTTGGCACGGCGGTGCGGCAAATAGGCTTATATTTAGCACGTTTTTTCTAAAGCGGGCTACAAATTCCACGTTACTTGCATTCATTTCTTGCATATAGTATGATGCATTATTTATAATTGACATTAAAGTGATAAGAGTTCTCTACAGATGCTAAAACAAGCAAGGATGTATCATGCAAAAGGCAGCCGAAACAATAAATGAAAAAGTTGGTAGCGCAGTCTCAACGATAAAAACACGTTTGCATCTAGATGATGCCATGGAAAGACTGCATGTTACAAAGGAATATTTGCTGGAAGCAGCAATTTATGCCGGTGTTGGCTTTGTTGCGGGGTATCTTCTTAAGCGTTTTAGCGGCGTTGTAGCAATCGTTATATTGACCATAGCCTCGATAGCGCTTTTGCAACATTTTGACTTAGTGGGCGTGATGATAAATTGGGAAAAGATACAAGATTTAATCGGTATTGATCCGGAAGCCGTTTTGAATGAGAACTTTTTTGCGATAGTATGGTTATGGATAAAAACACATGTTTTGCTTGCCGTCTCTTTTGTGGTAGCATTTTTACTTGGTCTTAAATGTGCATAATCAGCTCACTGTTCGACCCAGATAGTAGTTGTCACAAAAAGGATCTATTGCATACAATAAGTTTGATTTAATCATACAACGTACTTTTGTTAGAGCAGGAAAAAATTATGGCGCAATCATCTGAACTTTTTATACGCGAACTTACTCATATCTTGGTAAAAACGGGTGCTTTGCCAATCAGCGAAGAGCGTCCGTTGGATGAGGCATTTAAAAAATCGGCACACGATCGTTACGAAATGTTTTTGCTTGAGGAGGGGTTGGTGCAACCGGATGTCCTCTTGAAGGCGATGAGCTTATGCTACAAAGTCCCTTCGTTTGATGCAGCTGATTACTTCTTCGAATATCCACTGCTGCATTTCTTTCCTAAAGATTTTTTGTTAAACAATGGAATTATACCGGCAGAACTTGATGAAGATATTTTGATAATAGTCGCTGCTGATCCATCAGATCCGGAGTTGCTTGCAAAAATTGGCGAATTTGTTTCGTACGATATTCAATTCTGCGTTGGCATTTATCAAGATATTTGTGATGCGGTAGAAGAGTATTACGATCGCGCACTCACGCAAGATGAAGAGGTGGAAGAACAGTCTGATTCAGACAATGAAATGGAAGCATACGGTTTTGAAATTGAGGAAGAAGACACCGGAGTTAGTGAAGACATCGACGAAATTTGATCGGTGAATCAGGAGAGTTGCATGACGGATCACACTGATACTGCATATGATGATCAATCCGTAGTCAGAACAATTGATCACCTTATTCAAACAGCCGTGAGCAAAGGGGCTTCAGATATTCATCTTGAACCCAAAACTACTGGATTACGTGTACGTCTGCGTCTGGACGGCATTTTACAAGATTACCAAATTATTGATGCGCGCATTATGCAGCAAGTATTATCACGCATTAAAGTACTTGCTCATATTAATATTGCAGAAAAGCGCACTCCACAAGATGGCAAATTTATTGTGCACTTGCCGGCATTAGATCGATCAGTAGATTTGCGTATTTCAACGTTTCCTACCTTGTTTGGTGAAAAAATTGTAATTCGCATACTTGATCGTGCAGCTCATATGATCGAGTTAGAAAGATTAGGATTTTTGCCCCATATTCTTGCGCAGTTCCGCCAGTTGATTGAGCGACCGCACGGATTCATTTTGGTTACCGGCCCCACCGGTTCTGGCAAAACGACAACGTTATACTCAGTGCTTTCAACACTGAATAATGCTCATGAAAATATTTTGACGCTTGAAGACCCGGTTGAGTATCACCTTGATGGTGTTACGCAAGGGCAGATAAATCCGGAAGCTGGTTTTACGTTTGAGGGCGGTATGCGTGCGTTATTGCGCCAAGATCCGGATATTTTGATGGTGGGCGAAATTCGCGACAAACAGACAGCGCAAATTGCTATAGAAGCTGCACTGACGGGCCATCTGGTGCTGAGCACGCTTCACACTAATGATGCGCCTAGCGCGTATATGCGTCTGATTGACATGGGTATAGAACCGTTTCTGATTAACGCATCGCTGACTGGTGTGGTAGCACAACGGTTAGTACGCAAGATTTGTACGCACTGTCGTCAACAAGTGGAGCCAAGCCATGAGCAGACGCTCTTGATGAAGCGAGCGGGCATGAACGAGGGGCAAGCAATTTATGCTGGTGCTGGTTGTGCCTCATGTGACAATAGCGGCGAAAAGGGACGGTTAGGTGTATTCGAATTTCTTAAAACAACACCTGCCCTCAAAGAGCTGATTGGCATACAGCCAAAATATGACGCAATTTGCACGCAAGCTATCGCGGATGGCATGCAGACATTGTTGCAAGATGCTATCGCCAAAGTTGCCGACGGCTCTATTTCAGTCAATCAGCTGGTGCAGATTCTTTAGCAAATGACTGCAGCGCGGTCCTTTGAACGTACTTTCTTATGGGCATGATGGTGCTCATCATTTTCCTCATCCTGGGTGTCAGCATTTTTGAAGTAACGGTATGCAAACCAGGCCAGTATCGGCGTGGCCACAATAACAATACTAATTATGATGCCTTTGGTAATCGTATGCTTTAACCATGAGGTAGTAGCATCAATCGGGTGCGGTAGGTGGTGTGGCAACGATTGTACAGAGCCCAAAAGTTTTCCTGTGGCCTGCTGTAAACGCTGGTTGACGATTGCGCTATCTTCTTTTACTTCTTGCGTAACCGCTTTTATTTCTTCTACTACCTTGTTTTTTATCTCCTCTGCCAGCGCGAGTGCTTGATCAGGAAGCGCCTTCACTTCTGCAGCAATTTTATGCGCGTACTTGCGTGTAAGATCTTCCAGTTTTTGTTCCCAGTCCTGCGCCTTGTGCACAATGGCTGCCACTAATTCGCGCAAAAAGTTCTCGCGCCATTTCTTATGATGCGGCTCAGTTGGCGGTTCCGATGGTGGTGGTGGAATATGAGTTTGTGGCTCGTCCAGTTCTTGAGGTGGTAGTGGTCCGCCCGGTGCCGGTTTTTCTTGAATGAGGGGCTGTGTCGGTCCTGTGCCAAACAGCGCGTGCGTAATTTGCTCAAGACGTTCATTGACCAGTGCCTGATCATGAGTCTGCAATTGATGTGCTGCACGAGCATATTCGCCAATCTTCTTTTTCAGATCAATTGCTAATTGCTGTGCACGCTCCGGAGCATGTTGAATCTTTTTCTGATATTTGTGGGTGAGGTCAGCAAGCTTCTGTTGCCAATCGTTAGCAGTACTTGCGATAGCACTTTGGGCATCGTGCAAAAAGGCCGGGCACCAGTCATGGGTATGCGTAGGTGATAGTGGCGGCGACGTTGGTGCAGGGGCAGGAGTTGATGGTGCTGCTCCCCAAAACTTGGCGTAGATTTTTTTAGCTCGTTCCTGTTCGGGAGAATTTTTTTCAAGATTTTTTACATATGCACACCAGTGGAATGCAAGAGCAATTTTATCTTTTTCGACATCCTCGTGAAGTCGTTGCCAGCGTGCTTCAAGCATTTCATTAAACTTGTTGTCCTCGTCATAAACCTCGGATAACAAACCAGTTATGTGTGCTAACAACATAGCCTGTCTATTATTGAGTGGGGGTATTTCTGGTTCTTTGCTGAGTTCTTGTGCCGGCGATGTTGCCGATACGGTGACTTCCACATCCGGTGAGCTTGATGGCAAAGGAATTAATGGTGGTATGTGCGCGGTTTCATCTTGATGAAAAAGTTGTTCATCGATGTGCAGGGCACGCTCTGTGTAGAGGGCTGGTAACAGTTTTTTAGGCAAAAGTGCCCAAAATTTTGTGGAGAAATCCTTGCCCTGTTCTGGTGTAATCTTGTTTTCATTTACGTAACGAGCAAGATGCTGTTGCAACCACTCTTCTTCAGTTTCTGCGCTCGCAATTAACAGCTTATTAACAATGTCATCCAAAATTTCATTTTTGGGCACACTGCTCAATGGCAAGCTTGTGAGTAAGGGACGTAATGATTCGATAGGGACATCAAAAATCTGCGTAGCAAAATAATTATAAATCAGTATAGCATCATTCATTGCTGCTAAATCTGCATTCTTTGGATGTTTTACGTTACGCGTGATCATTCGATCGAGAACGTGTATGCATAATTCATTTAACTGATTTTTTGCCTCTTGTGTATCAGCAAAAAATGATACGTATGGTTCATTATCTGTAATGAGCGGTAAAAGGTATTTATCCCAGGCATCTTGCGCTATTTGCTCTAGTACCGGATCAGCTGATGGTGCAGGGATGGTGTTGAGCGCTTTTTTGAATGCCTTTTTTATTTTGCCTTCCGCACGTTCCTTTTTACTTTTTCTTTTTCCTTCTTGTGTCAAATGGGGCATATGCAATCGCCCGCGGGTGGGAAGCTGGTCGGTAGGAGAGGTAGGGAATGGATCATCAATGTTGTACTGAGTTTGATCATCCATCGGCTGCATTTTAGCATTGAAAAACATCAAACAGATGAGTGCCATTACGTATTTCGTATGCATACTCGATCCTTTTTTAATGATGAGTGCAAAAAATAGAAGGAGAAAATGTATATTTCTCTTGGTTAAGAACTTAGCAGAAGAAATGCTCACGCATCAACTACTGATTGCGTGAGCATTTCTTTTTTTATCGACAAGCTTGGGATAAGGTTTGAGAGTAAAAGACGCCCAGATCGTCTTTGCGAGGAGCTGGGCGTAAACATTGCAGGTAATACGATGGCGACGTGGCAATCTAGCAAAAGTGGAATAATTGTTACATTCTATTTTTAACAAAAGTCATCTGGTTTTTAAACTGGATTGCCACGTCGCCATCTCTAGAATTAGAAAATCAATTCCAGCTCCTCGCAAAGACGATTGGAAGATATATTAGCTAATTATTGCCCCATTTTTTATGTTTTTTTTCTTATCCCGAGTTGGCGTTATTTACGTATTTTTCTCGATTCCTATTTTGCTCTTTTCATCTCTGACCTCAAATCACTTGAGTATCGCTTGCTGATTTTTGACCGGTAGTTTCTTCTTCCTGCTCCTGCTCGGGCTGAGCAAGATCTACGGATGCAAAGTAGGCATAGCATATTGCGCCAACGGTGGTGATGCCTGCCAGTGTGAAAAATACTTTGCTACTGGTGCTCCAGCCAGCATTCAGATTGTACAGATCAGTGTGTTTGTTAAGGTAGTTGGATGAAAAATTATTATAACGCTCTTTTGCTGCTGTTTGGTCTTTATTGTTAGACAATGCGTTTATTGTGTTACGAAACGCCGCACCATTTATTGTATTTTTGGCAGATACTCCAAGGCTTGCAAATTCTTGTAATGATGTCGCATTGTTATGAAACACATATTCTCTTGCCAAACGTAATGCTTTTTCATGCTCAGACTCTTCTGGGCCTTCAGGGTTATGGCGACCTCTGAGCGGTGGCTGGTGCCCGCCAGATTGACCAGGGTCTTGTTGTTGCAATTGCCGCAGTACTATTTCTTGCTCGAGAGAAGCTGCATTGATAAGAGGCAAGCATTCTCGTACAAAAGTGTTAAAGCGTTCTAGATCAATTTGTCTCGCGTGCCTGTGAGCCCTATAAAGCATTTCCTGTGTATGCCTATTGTTCTGTAAGCGCTGGTCATTTTTCAATGCGGCAAGGCTGGTTGGACTATTCTTTTTTAGTAACTTGATACTTTCTTCATCGTTATCCAGATAAGCCCGGGCAAGTAACTGCAGCGCAACAATAGAATAGTCCCCTTCTTCTTGAGGTTCAGAATAAGATTGCTCAAAGGGGTCATCTTCACTTAATTCAATGATCTGATAAGAAGGTTCTTCTTCATCATTTTGATTTAGGAATTGATCAGGGATTTGACAATGCTCAACATCGGAATCCTTGAGGACGGGTGCTTGCCCACGTCTTATTTCTTCTTCGATTGCTACCGAATTGATCAGAGGCAGACATTCTCGTACAAAAGTGTTAAAACGTTCTGAGTTAGCTTGGCTAAATTTCCTGACATTTTTGTAAAGTATTCTCTGAGTTGCAAATTTAGTTTGTAATCCTTTGTCAACTTGCAATGCAACTAAACTGGTTTGCTGATTCTTCTGTGCAAGTATCTGCGCTACGCTTTGTTCATTGCCGTTCAGATATGCTTGAGCCAGCAGTGTTAGCGCATGAATAGAATAGCTATCATCATATAAAGGATTGGATTTCTCTATATCAGTATCAGTAGGATTGTGCAAAACCAGGGGCTCTTCCCTAGGAGTAGTTTGCTGCGCTTGTGCTAATGCAGTTACACGTGCAGAATCTATGGCTGCCCGCAGCTCTTGTTTTCTTTCTAAGGTGAGGTTTGGAAAACAACTGTCTGCAATCTGGTCAAAGCGATGCATTACACCTTTATCATTTGTTGGTACAACATCAGCATAGATTTTGTCAAATAATTCATCTTGTATATCAAGAGAATAGTACCTACGCAGAATGTCACAATGTTGCAGCTTAGCCAAATGTAATTTGCTGTTGCTAAAGATATATCTTTGAGCTGCGGCGAAGATAAGCTCTGGACTATTGAGCTCATCATACATATCATCAGGGCGATTTAAATGATAATACGCTACAGTATTAAAACGTCTTATAGATTCCCCAAGTTTAGAATTACGATCACTTGCCGCTATAAGATTACGTAATTCTTCTGCGATCTGCGTTTTTTCATCCTCGGTTGCATTTTTTAACGGATCGCAGTGACCATCCAAATTTACTGTTTGATCAATAATGTATTCGCTTGCGCGTTCGATCAAGGCTTTAGTAGAATATTCAACTACTGCTGGTAGTTCATCAAATAGATTAGCTGCAACTATGTTCTTTCTTTCCATTTCGGGCGATGTATGTTCTGAGCCCGGAGAAGGTGGTGGAGAGGAGGACTCTTCATTTGACGAATTACTGCTTGTTTCATCGCTTGTTGCATCAGTTGGAGTAGGAGAAAGGTGTATTGGTAATTCTGAAAAGCTGTTCGATGATGACACGGGCTGAGCAATATTAAGAGCTAATGGAGCATGAATATCAGCAAGTTTATGGGCAACAGGTTTCAATACCGTATCGATCATAATAGTACTTACTTTGTGCATGAGCTCTTCGAGAGGGTTAACGTCTTCATCATCTTCGGTTTCTGATTTGTCCACTCCAAAAATTGGCGGTATCGATTCAGATGATGCGAGTTGAGGGTCACTCGTTAGCTTGTCTTGTTCGGTCGAGATAGCAATCTCAGCACTATCTTCGGTATCATTTTTATCCAACTCGTGCTCAGATTCTGGAAGGTTGGAGGTGGTTTGTGTAAGTACCGCAGCTTTGGCCTTTTCGGCAGCTTCCGCTTGTATCTGCGGCCAAACCTTAGCGCCGGCATGAACTATTATTTCTACAGCGTCAGGTGTTTGTTCAGGTTGAGCACTCTCTTGGACCTCAAAAAGATTCTCCAAATAGAGTTTCGAAAATTCATTAAAGTTCTTTTGTGATTGCAGATCATTGGGTGCAATCACAGCACGCAGCTGGTTACCTAGTTCTGGTTTTAGCTGACCGGATGCATGTTGTTTTAAATATTCGACCGAGTCGGCATCGATTTTACCATCACAAATAAGTCTTTCTGCTATTTTGCACATCTTTTTGACTTCGGGAGCTTCGACTGCTTGTTCTTGCGGTTGCGTAAGTGGGTTAGGTGCGCTCTCAGGTGACTCTAGAGACTCCAATTGTGCAAGTTCTTCTTCTATTTTTTCCAAATCTTGTGTTACCGTATCGGGAGTCTGACCTTCATCTTTTGAGCTGACGGCCTTTGGTGCAGCAGAGGGTTCTGGGGATAATGGTGCAATGGTTTGAATATTTTCAAAGCTTGGCAATGATGGTTGCTCTTGTGTACTCTCAGAAGATTGAGATGCAGTTATGAATTCGGGCGATTGACTAGCAGGAGGATACTGGGCCTTAAATCCAGCTTGAAATGCGTCGATGGTCTCCTGCGAAAGAGCAAGAGAAGGAAAGCACCATGTTTGAAGATCATTAAAGCGGCTTAGTACGTCATACGTTTTGTCCTGATAATATTTTTTATCTAATGTAAGCAAGACTTGTGGGTCATTGTAAAGGTTAAAAATTTCTTCTTGTAGGTCTGCATCTATGAATAGTTCAGCTATTTGGTCAAGAGATACTCTTGGATCATCTTGCATATAGCTCTGAATGGCAAATTTTACATCTGCTTTATTCTTGAACGGCCTGGCTGGAACTTTATTTTTTACTGGCCGAGGGTCTATTATTGCTGCGGGCTTATTGGTCGGAGCTTGTGAGAATGCCTCTGCCTGCAGCTTTTCTATTTCTATTCTTGATAGTAGCTTAACGGGTGCTTGTTGTGGGGCAGGGATGTTTTGTGTACTCAGGTCTACTTGCTGCGGTTGCTGAGTAGTGGTTGGGTCGATTTGAGATTCATCTTCCTCTACTGCGGCAGACAGTTTTGTTTTTTCAGGAGAAAATAGAGGACTGTCTTTGTCAGGCTTATCGCCTTTTCTTCTGTTTACTTTTTTCTTTGCCCACTTTTTATTTTTAGGGCTTAGGTTCTCAGATGAATTAGTTTGTGTGCGTTTTGCCCATGGATTTGTGGCAGCTGGTTCATTACCCAAAGTATTTTTTCCAAGAGTGGCATAGGCACTGGAGGTAAGTGGTGGTGTCTGGACGTCTAGTGGATCTTTAAAGGTCGTATCTGTTTGATCTGCCTTCTCATCCATTGCCTGGGAGCCGGCGAAGCATAAGGCGGTTAAGATGAGTAATAAACTTTTTCTTACCATAAAAACTCCTAAGGTCAAATAACAGGCTTGCAACAACCGTTATATAAATTTCTTAATTGTCTGAATTTTTCTGAATTGATGCTCAGTATAACAGTTTTACATTGATTGCAAACAATTATATGGGCACATCGAGAAGGGGGCTAAGCAAGCCCCCCTTTGATATTTTTAATCAATCATATGGGTATCAGGTTTTGGCCGGTCGGTGCCGCGCCCTGAAGAGGAGTCGCCATTGTACGCGTAGGTCAATTGAGAGATGGCTACGAGGGCAATTAAGAAGAGACGAGAAAGCATGTGCAGATATTTCATAGAATTTCCTTGTTGTGTGGAATGCATGTTAATTAATATAACGTGGCGGATATGGCGTCAAGTATACTCTTTTTTGGCTAATTGGAAAGATTTTGGGCGGTTTTAGTTCTTAATCCTTTTTGCGCATTATCTTTTCTTTGTGTAGAATCTAATTAAATAGTGTTATTTGCCGTATTCCCTTCTTATTGGCCTTAGGCTATGTATTTAAAAAATCTACACATTGCTATTAATGGTACGACCGTCGTGCCAGACCTTTCATTGCAGCTGGCATCCGGTACCGTACATGCCATTATGGGGCCAAACGGGTCGGGTAAAAGTAGTTTGGCGTATGCGCTGCTAGGCCATCCTACGTATTGCCTGGCTGGTGGTACGATATTGTTAGACAGCATTGATATAACAAACCAAGCGCCGGATGAACGGGCGCGAGCCGGAATTTTCTTGGCCTATCAACAACCGATTGCCCTACCGGGCGTGACCGTATTTACGTTGCTTTCTGAAAGTTGGCGCGCGCTGGGCAAACCGCCACGCAGCGTTCCTCAAATGCGTGATAGCATTTTTGATGCGCTCGCGCTGCTCGGATTAGACGCCTCTTTTATTGACCGAGCGGTGCATGATGGTTTTTCGGGTGGCGAAAAGAAACGATTTGAAATGGTGCAGGCAGTACTTTTAAAGCCGCGCGTTATTATTCTTGATGAAATTGATTCTGGGCTCGATTTAGATGCCTTAACATTGGTGGGGCGTTGTTTGCAGGTGTTGCAACGTGATGATCCGGCAACCCGCATAATCATTATTACGCATTATCCGCGCATTTTAAGGTACGTGCGTCCTGACCACGTTCACCTGATGTACAAAGGCGCTCTTGCCTTATCGGCTGATGCGAGCTTGGTTGAGCGCATAGAGCTGCATGGCTACGACTTAGAAAAACTTAAGCAGTAGGAGTGGAATTCTGGCTATGCCACATCCTCAAAAAACAGATACTTTCTTTAAAGCGAAAAAAGGTCTTAACAAAACGATAGTTACCCAACTTTCAGAACGCAAAAATGAACCGGGTTGGATGACTGACTATCGGCTGAGTGCATTAGAAATTTTTGAACGATTGCCATTGCCACGGTGGGGGGCAGATCTTTCAGGCCTGAATCATAACGATATTTATTACTATGTGCAGCCGCTTGAAAAACAGCACACCTCATGGGATGAAGTACCTGATCAAATAAAAACAACGTTTGAACATTTGGGTATCCCGCAAGCAGAGCAGCAGTTTTTGGCCGGTGTTGGTGCGCAGTATGAATCAGAAGTGATTTATAAGAAATTGAAAGAAGAGTGGGTGAAGCGCGGCGTACTCTTTACTGATATGTCCACCGCACTCAAAGAGTATCCTGAACTTTTTAAAACATATTTTGGTACGGTAATACCGTCGCATGACAATAAGTTTGCCGCTCTTAATAGCGCCGTATGGAGTGGTGGCAGCTTTGTGTGGGTGCCTGAAGGCGTCGTTATTGATCAGCCGCTGCAGGCATACTTTAGAATTAACTCAATGAGTATGGGGCAATTTGAGCGTACGCTTATTATCGCCCAGCCATCAAGCTTTGTGCATTATGTGGAAGGGTGCAGTGCGCCGCTTTACCGAAAAAATTCGCTGCACAGTGCCGTCGTTGAGCTGGTTGCGTTGCCGAATGCCAACATTAGATATACCACTATTCAAAACTGGTCAAATAATGTGTACAACTTAGTGACTAAGCGTGGTATTGCGCATGAGAGAGCACGTATCGAATGGATTGATGGCAATTTTGGCAGTGCGGTAACGATGAAATATCCGTGCATTATTTTGAAAGGTGCCGGTTCGCAAGGGCAGATAGTTTCTATTGCCGTTGCCAGCAAGGGACAGCATCAGGATACTGGTGGCAAAATTATTCATCTAGCACCCAATACGACGTCAAACATACTGTCAAAATCGATTAGCAAGCAGGGTGGGCGTGCAAGTTATCGAGGTTTGTTAAAAATTATCAAAGGCGCGGTGCGTGCCAAATCACGTGTGCAGTGCGAAGCACTTTTGCTCGATCAACATTCGCGTTCTGACACATATCCGACCGTGCATATTGATGAACCTACTGCTGATGTCGGGCATGAAGCGTCAGTGAGCAAACTAAGCGATGAGCAAGTTGCGTATCTGCAAAGCAGAGGTCTGAGTGTGCAGGCAGCACACGCACTGATTGTAAATGGGTTCATTGATGTGTTTGTAAAAGAGTTGCCGATGGAATATGCCATAGAAATTAACCGGCTTATTGCCATGCATATGGAAGGTTCGATCGGATAATTATGGCATACGTTAAAGGTACCGTTATTAATCAGATACCGTATCAACCGGGTATTTGTGCTACGTACGTCGATGGTGAGCAGCAGTCGTTGGTGCATATTTTAATATCATCAGCGGTGCCGGGCACGCTCGTACGTCTTGCCGATTATGTGAATCATCTGACTGCGCCGGCTCTCGTGGTACGAGTTGAGGTGGCTGATCATGTGCAGGTGATATTGCGTGATGAGTGGCAGCCTTCATCGATGCTGGGCACACCAAGTTGGTCGGTGCATTATACTATTGGTGCAAACGCGCACGTTACGATACAACAGTATCAGCGGTGGCCAACCACGCTTTCTGGCATCATACGCACAACGATTGCGTGCAAATCGGACAGTGCAACTGAATATTACGGTGTTATGCGTGGTGGTGCTTCAATGGAGTATGATATGCAGCTGCTGCTCGAAGAACGTGCGAGCAGCGCACACGTATCGTTAGTGATTATAGTCAATGGTGATCAAAAAGCGATGATCACTTCAATGCAGCGCCACACGAACGCGCATACAGCAAGTACATTTTTGGTGCGCGGTCTGGTAAAAGATCAGGCGTATATTTCCTGCATCGGCACGGTTCATTTAGCGGAGCCAGCCTCTGCTGCTAACGCGGCTCAGAAAAGTGCCTTCTTGCTTGACGGCGTGGGCGCACGTGCTTTTGCAAAGCCGATCCTGGAAGCGCTGAATAATGAAGTCTCTTGCACCCACGGTAGCGCGGTAGGATCATTAGATGAAGAACAGATGACCTATTGTCGATTGCGTGGTATGCATGAGCATGAAGCACGTACGCTATTGACCAGAAGTTTTTTGACGGAACTCTGTGCAGATCAGGTAACACAATCGGTGATCAGTGACCAATTACAAAAGTTGTTCTCATGAATATACGTAAAGATTTTCCATTCCTTGAGCAAACCATTAACGGGTATCCGATTGCTTATCTTGATAATGCAGCAACTACACAAAAGCCGCAGATAGTGTTGGATGCGATGACTCATTTTTACAAAACAAGTAATGCAAATGTGCACCGCGCTACGTATACGCATGCAGAATCTGCCACGCAACAGTTTGAAGATGCGCGAGCAACACTGGCGCGTTTTATAGGGGCGGATACCGCGGAAATTATTTTCACGCGTTCAGCTACCGAAGGTATCAATGTAGTAGCGCATGCCTGGGCACTGCAGCATCTTAAGGCGGGTGACGAAATAGTTATTACGCAGCTTGAACATCATGCCAATATCTTGCCGTGGATGCAGGTGGCCAAGCAGACGGGTGCAACACTGGTAACCGTGCCCATAAAACCGGACGGCACTCTCTCTCTTGATCGCTTTACCGCGATGATAACAACGCGCACCAAATTGGTGAGTGTAGTCCATACATCACATGTCACGGGCGCGCATGTGCCAATCAAACAGATCGCACAACAGGCACATGCCGTAGGCGCATATATTTTAGTTGATGCTGCACAGTCAGCAGCGCACCACATAATTGATGTGCACGATTTAGATGTAGATTTTTTAGTTTTTTCCGCGCACAAAATGTGTGGTCCAACTGGTATTGGCGCACTATTTGCTGCACGTCATATGCATGGGCAATTAACTCCGTATCAATGGGGTGGTGGTATGGTAGTAGACATTCAATTGTCGGGCAATGTACTGGTGCAGCCGGTGCCATATCGCTTGGAAGCGGGAACGCCGGCGATTGCGCAAGCAATTGGTTTTGCCGCAGCAGCTGATTATTTAAGCGCACTCGATAGGGATGCGGTGCAGCAGTATGAAGCGCTGTTGTGCAAACAATTTATTGCGGGTGCACAAACTATGCCGCGAATTCAGCTAGTCGGTCCATTAGATGAGCTTGCGCATAGCGGGCATCTGGTTAGCTTTTCGGTCGATGGTGTGCATGCGCACGATGTTTCTTCTTATCTTGATCAGTATGCCGTTGCTGTGCGTGCGGGCAACTTGTGTGCGCAACCATTGATCAGAGCATTGGGTGATAAACCGCTCGTGCGTGCCAGCTTTTTTTGTTACAACACGATTATCGAAGTTGACCGCTTGCTGGAAGGTCTTGCACATCTTTTGCGTGAATTTTAATACATTGCTTGAGCAGACAAAGTAGTTGGTTTGCGCTATTCTAGTGCAAAAAATTACTCGAGTCTGGTATGAAGCACAAACAACTGATCATCTTATTTCTGACTATTCTGCCCTGTTGGCATACAGTACTGTTGCCTACCGTTGAATTGCCATCCGTACGCGTCATTTCTCAAAGTGCGATTGTAGGGCACGCTGCTGCGCCACTTATCATAAGCATCACCGGCTTTTTTGGATTAGGTGAAGGAATAACGCTTTCAGCTTCAGCTGCGCTCGGTTTTGTAGGACTGGTAGTAGCCGGCTTGAGAAGAATGTTTGGCTCAAAGACCGAGCAGCCAATTGTCATGCTGCAGGCGAGCGATAACGACGGCCAGCCCTCTGCGCAGAAAAATACGAATACGCCGCCGCCTCTTGCTGCTCCTCCTGAAGATGAGGATAAAGAGAGAAAGAATAATACTGTTAATAAGAGTGAGTTTTTTAAAGGTCTTAAAGGAGCTTATAGGCATCATAAGGGTGAATATTATAAAAGGGTAGATCGTGCTGTCGGGCTTGAAAAAGCGGAATATCTCAAGTGGGACTATACTCATAATGATGTAGAGGCGTTTAGTGAGAGGGGAGGCCATTTAGGATCTATTGATCCCTTTTCAAAAAGATTATATAAACCACCGGTATGGGCTAGAGAGATGCCTAAGGGAGCATTATGAAAGAAACTAAGCACTGTTGTGAATTAATGGATTATCTTTTAAGTGAAGGTAAGATTGCCATGCAATATTGTCCGGTGTTTAGAGAATATTATATAAAATTGACAAAAGATATTGCTGTTCAAGGAATTCGATATTGTCCATGGTGTGCCGCTAAATTACCAAGCAGTTTGCGAGATGAATTTTTCGAGCTTGTTAAAGAGTATAATATACGCACTATTTCTGAAGTAGATGCTGCTTGGCTGCCAGAGGAGTTTAAGACTGATGAATGGTGGAAGAAGCGAGGATTGTAGCGCAATTCAAGTCTTTGATGAACTCAAGGCTAAATAATAGAATTACAACATTATAAATCGTTCAAAAGAATAGGAGATTAAATGTTTTGTTATCGAATAACAAAATACAATCCAGTGTATCGAGATCCTCAAGGGATTTATTTAAAAGATGAGTGGATTATGTTTTCCCAGATAGGAAAGGTATTTGAAGGTGAAGTCTTAACATTAGACCACTATTTAAAAGCAGAAAATGCTTATATAGAGGCGATTCTTTTGTTTATGGATTGCTTAAATATAACCTCACTTTGTATAAAAAAATTAGAGCAAGCTAAGAAGCCAACCTCACATATGCTCAGGGCTGTGGGGGGTACTGAACTCTTTAAGACTATCAAGGAGGATGTTTCTGCGGACAAGGAACTTATTGAAGTAATAACCCGATTGATCCTAAGGGATCAAATGTGGTGCAGACTTAAATCGCCAGAAATGTATGTTCACTTTGGCTGGGACTATTACATGTTTATTGGTAGTAGAAATGGCAGTAAAAATTCTTGCAAACATATTATAAACACCATAGAAGGCCTAAATCTGTTTGTTGAGCCTAAGAAATCTCCTTATCCCTATTTTAGAATATGAATAGATTGGAATGCTATAAAAGCCATTTTCTTCTATCTGCTAGACTCTTGGGGCATAATAGCGGTAGTATGAAGAAAAAAATTGCATTTTAAAGGGTGTTGCATGAAGCCCCGTAATACATTACTGATTATTGGAGCGGTACTGACGTTAGCAGCGGTACTGTTTTTTTATTTGTATCATCGACAAAGCTTTTCTTTTAAGGCGTGGCAATATTATGCCTGCGTATATCGGCATTTTGTTGCCGAATATTATGTGATTGCTGTCAGTATTTACCTACTTGGTGTGGTGGCCGTGGTGTTGTCGGGATTGCCGCTGTTTATTCCGCTTACACTGATAGGGGGATATCTGTTTGGCCTCATACGCGGAACCCTTTTTGTAGTCATTGCGGCAAATGTCGGCGCTATAGCATCATTTCTAATGGTGCGCTATCTACTCTCGGATATGTTTGCCAGCCGTTATCATGTTCAACTTGCGCGCTTTAAACAACGCATTGCGCATTCGGGAGCTACCTATATGCTGACGCTGCACCTTGCGATGGTTTTTCCGTATATCGTTATTAATACGTTGGCAGCACTTTCAGGATTGCCACTCTACACGTTTGTCTGGACAACGTTGGTCGGGTCATTGCCATTTATTGTGTTAACGGTGTTGGCAGGGCAGCAGTTGCAGATTATGACATCGACTCAGCGGGTCATTTCGCCCTATGTTTGGGGATTTTTTTTACTAGTTGCGCTGGTGCTGATTGTCGTGACTATCGTGCGTAATCGCACACGAACGGATTGAACTAATGCGTTCGTTCAGAGCGGTTATTGGTATTATCACCTTAGCAGTAATCGCTGCGTTGTTTGTCTGTTTTTACACGGTGTGCCATGGCAACTATCTTACGCTAACGTTGCTCAAGCAAAATCGCGCTCAATTGCAGCAGTTTGTTGCCAATCACTACTGGAAGTCAGTCTTCTGTTTTATGGTTGTCTATTTGGGAACGGTGATCATGTCGCTGCCCATTGCCACATTAATGACGGTTGCGGGAGGTATGTTATTTGGCCTCTGGTACGGTACGCTTTTCTCGCTGATTGGTGGCACTATTGGTTCTATCATTGCGTTTTTTGGCATACGCTATGTTGTCGGTGATTGGCTTGCGAGTCGTTATACTTCTCAGCTCAAAGTTCTTAATGAACAAATGCGTGTGTACGGCTCACTCTATTTGCTTGGACTGCATTTTATTATTTTTATCCCGTTCACCTTAATTAATTTGCTCGCTGGACTGACCAATGTCTCATGGACGACATTTTTGTGGACTACGGTTGTGGGTATGCTGCCGGCTAGCATTATTTACGCATTTGCCGGTCAGAAACTGGCGACCATCGATAGCTTGAGTGATTTATTTTCTGTCAGAGGCGTACTTGGTTTATCGGCCATTGCAACGCTCCTACTGATTTCGCTTGTTGTTTCTTCGATGCACCGGTCTAAGCGATCAAGGCGATTATAAAGATTGCGACAATTCTGCAGATTTGTTATAACTGCATGAGCATCATTAAAATATTTCTCTGTATGCATCACGAAAAATAAGTCCATGATTACTATCTGTCTGCGTTTATTTCTTATCTTTTTATTCAATACATCTTTGCTCAGAGCTGAAGCTGCCGAGCAGATCGTGCAAGTAGCCGTTTCGCCCACAGCGCCGGGCATTACTGATAAGAATGCTACGCTTGGATTGCGCGATTTAGCACCTGAAGATGAGCAGATGATAAGGGCGTTGCTTGCTGACTACCGCATATCTTTTCGTGAGACGTTATATATAAAATGGTTAGCGCCAGAAGTCGAGAGCGCTACAGCTTACACGGGCTGCTATTGGCCTAAATATGATGTCTTTTACTGGTATGCTCATGAACCGCTGCGAATATTATTCGTGGGTAATTATTTTTTAAAAGTGCTTTCTGAAGATGAGCGTTTGTTTTTTCTGATGCATGAGATGGCACATCTGGAAAAAAACCATGGGAGAACAAATCTAACTTTTGGTGTTTTATCTTCTATTGGTGTGCATTTAACCGCATTATTGGCGGGGGTAATTACGTTTGGCCTTTATGCTGATGAAAAAAATCTGGTGTCAGAGATAGCACTCCTACCACACCCATTACGGGATATATGGGCGCTTCAACTGGGTGTCGGTATGTATTGTGGAATATCGTGGCAGTTGAGCAGTTTGCAGACGCTGTGTGCTGCATGGTTGTCGCAATACATAGAGCATGACGCTGATTATATTGCGGTAAAAAAAATAGGTAATGCAAAGGGGGCTATTAGTGCCTTTACGCGTATGCGTAGCACGCTGCCGCCTGACGTTGGTTATACCTGGTTTCAAAAGATGCTGGGCACTCATCCGACCTATCAGGCGCGTATCAATCGGGTGTCGGCTGCTGGTGTGCCGGTAAGATGATTTTGGATACCAAGGCGATCTTTTTATATTCAGATTGTAATCTTGGCCATGAAAGTTGTGGAGGCGTCTCGCGCCAGTTATTTCTTTCTGAAATATCATTGATCGTGTGGGCTGGCAGCTACCCTACTAAATGCTAAATGTATTTTTATTCAACCATTTTGCGACGGCCTTAGACCGCTTCTGGGCTATCTGGTATAATTTAAATGATTCGCAAAGAATTTATACCCATTGATTAAGGATGTGCTACTATGTCATCTACTTCTAACGTACCTCAAACTCTTCGCTTAAATGTATCACCCGCCGTTCCAGGTATTGCTGATGTTACCGCAACATTAGGCTTGCGTGACTTGGCGGCACCGGACGAACAGATGGTGCGTGATATGTTAATGGAATTAAATATCTCATTTCGAGATACCTTGTATATAAAACGCCTTGCTCATGAAGTTGAAAACAATTTTGCCTATTCAACCTGTTACTGGCCAAGCGTCAGTGTTCACTATTGGTTTACGTATGAGCCGTTGCGTATTTTATTTGTTGGTGATCGTTTTTTGAAGGAACTGTCAACGCATGAACGGCTTTTTGTGCTGACGCATGAAATAATACATTTTCAAAAGAATCATCCGCGCATGAATTTGACGTTTTCTACGGTATGCAACCAGGCAATACCATTTGTAGCATTGGCATTCGGGTTTATGACGTTATCATTCTTCTGGCATGCGTCTGTTACATTGTTCGGTTTATTTTGTGCCGTCCAGCTTAGCTTGGGTATTTACTATGCTACGTTCGTTCAACTGGGGTGGGTGCGTGATTTCTTTGCGGCAGGGCTTTCTCGTTACAACGAATATTATGCCGATCGCCACGCCGTCCATATGCTGGGTACGGCTGTTGGCGCATTAGCTTTTTTACAACGATTGCACACGCAAGGGCCGGTGGCGTTTACCTGGCTGCAAGCATTGTATTGTACGCACCCAAGTTCGCATGCGCGTGTTAAAAAACTTGCCAAGATTGTTTTTGATCCGGTGGTATAAAACTGCTCGATGTATCATCAAGACTTACAACTAGGATGTGCTATGAATAAAATTTTACTGTTTTTATGTGCAGGAATAGGACTCATTCAGAGTGTACATGCTCGTATGCCTGATCCGGCACAAACCGACACGTGCAAAACTGTTCAAACAAATTCGGCCCTTGCTGCGCAGTTTGAATATTTGCCTGCAGATAGAGAAGAGTATGTTAGAACTATTTTAAGAAATATAAAAGCGGCGTGTGCCTCCAGCATTATTATCAGGCGGCTACCGGAAGGCCAAACGACTACCTTTGCTTCCGTCAGAATTGATGTAGATTTGTTCGGTTTGTGCAACTGGTGGTATGATCCACAGTCACAAGAATATATTCTGTTGGTGGGTGAAACATTTTTAGCAGGATTAAGTAAAGAAGAACAATATTTTGTGTTAGCACATGAAGTAGCGCATATGGAGTGCAATCACACCAAAAAGAAAAGTTGTGCATTCATAGCATCATTTGGTGCTGGTGCAATGAGCTTTGTAGTAGCTGCTATTCAGTTGTCAGATCGTATGCCGTGGCTGGTAAATGGTGCTGTTAGTGCGCTAGCAGCAGGAGCGACTGGTGTGGTAGGCTACGGCCTTGCCAAAGAATATGAACGATTAACGGAGTTTGAAGCTGATGCTCTGGCTGTAAAACGGCTTGGTTCAAAGACAGGGGCGCTTGCATTCTTTACACGCGTGAAAGCACATAGTCACATATATGATTGCGGCGATAGTCTGGTGTGTGCAATCTGCAGAGATTGCTGTGCTACGCATCCTGACATTGATCAACGCATTGCGTATGTAAAATCGTTGTAAGCGATCGTTTACTCAATCCTTAGCTGTTTTCCCAGTTGCTTTACGTCTGCTGAATCATACGCCTCAAACAAAAAAGTTTGCATGCCAGATTTTTGGGCAGCCTCAATATTTTCATGCTGATCATCAATAAAAAGTATGACACCATCAATATGCTTGAGTACTTCTTGGTAAATGGCCGGATCTGGCTTGAGTAGGTGCATGTGGCCTGAAATAAATATATCCTTTTCATCAAATAGATTAAAAAGTTTCGGATTTTTTTCTTGCAACAGCGCGAATGACGCTGGATCCCAATTGGATAAAATACCAATGCGGTAACCGCGCGCTTTGCATGCTGCAGCAAATTCAATAGCCTGTGCGGCTACGGTGCACAAGTTTTGGTAGGTGTGTGCGTCAAAGAGTGCATGAGCGAGTTTACGGAATAGCAACCGTTCAATTGCCATAAATTCTTGTTCATGCACATTTAAATAATCATTAATCATCTGTTCAATTTCAGCACCTGTCTTTGTTCCCTTTAACCAATCGCACATTAAGCCGGGTAACAAATCTTTGTTATTGCGTGTGCCGGTACTGTTTATGCTGGTTGGATCTACCTTGTCCAGTAAAACGTAAAAGGCTCTGCTTAATGCTAAAGGGCTTTTTCGGGCAAGGATGAGATATTTTAGAAAATTGATCGGACCCAGCTCCCACATAAAGGTCAAATGTCGCGGACTGATGTGAATGCCCAAAAAATAGCTTGATGCGTTAACTAAGACACCATTCAAATCAAAGAGTATGGTTAGTTTCTGTGGGGCAGCATTACCGGAAAATGGTGCCCTCAATTTAATATCAGCAGAGCGTTTCCCCATTTTAACAACTAAAAAGAGGATAAATAGGAGACAAAAGAGCGAAATCAAAAGGTATTTGGCCATATAGATCCTATGGTCTGAGATAGTTAACGCACACGCAGAAGTTATAGTATATGAGGATTTTTGCTGAATAAGAAAGTGTGTGGATTTAGACTTCTGAATAATTATTTAAAAACCATTCATTGATTCTATTTGAAATATTTTGATATATTTGTACTTGAGCAAGTAAGATGAAGGATTTTGGCTTTAAAGTAAGGGTATATCATGAAGAGGTATGGGTTATTAGCAGCATTCTTATTTATGGTAAACATAACGGTATATCCTGCGTTGCTTATTGTCAAAAAGGAAGATGGTGTTTTTGCCCCCCTTGCTGAGGCTGACAAGGATAATAGCGAAAAAGTAGCTACTATACTGATTAAGTATGAATGGCCGATGTGTATTGCTTCAAATTTGACTGCTAAAGACCAAAATGCCCTTTTAACACCAGATAAAGCATTTGCAGAAGAGTCTTTTATACAAAATAAGTTACAAGAAACCGTATCCAAGGACTATTTTACGGTGTTTGTTCCTACCGCTTTGTATGAGCTGTTTTGCATAGCGCACTATCTTAAGTCTAAGGGGTCGCAATTAATGGATCCTTTACGCGATGCTGGTAATAAGCTAGAAGATATGCCCATATTAAATTTATTGCCGCTGCTGAATGAGAAGGTTAACCCACAGAGCATACGACAACAGATCTTTGAGCAATATAAAAAGATCAATGCTCTTTTTTTCGACGCAAAGGAGAATGCTGCATTCTATGTTAATACTCTTTTTGGTCGATGGTTGTTGGATAATCATTCAGTGCTTAAGGATAGTACAGATTCTTTGGGCTTTTCCCATGCTGTTAAAGATAAGATAGACATCTTAGTCCATAGTCTGATGAGCGAAATTAAAGATATATATCAGATTTCGGCTGGTAATCCGTCAAGTCAATTAACTGAAGCGGAAGAGGAAGAGGAAGAAAATATGGCAGGGTTGATTTCAGCCTTTGAAAAGGATCCTCAGGACAAGCTCGTCCTCAGAGTTATCGCACTAGAATATGAGGCGCGCGAAGCGAACAAGGCGCTCCTATTGCGTGGAACTTCATTTGAAAGTTTACCAGCAGGTTTTGGTCACAATCCACCAGAAGGCACCATTGCTGGTACGACTCTTTTTCTTTATAGAGGAATTGATTTTGAGAGAGCCTATAAAGAAAAAACTTTGCAACCTTATTCTATATCATTTGGTAACTCACTTTTTGCTGGGGTTATGCAAGATATAGCAGCGTGTGCCTATTATTTTCTATCCGGTTCTCGATTAACTGATTTGGCTGATGATCAAAATGCGACTGTAAATAATTCTGCGGATGTAAGTACGGTTGCAGCTGGTCCAATAGCGGTCGATGAGCCATACATGCCAACTAAGGCTCGATCCTATCACAATGAGGCTGGGTATGCACTTTTAATTGATAAAAAATCATATATGGAGCATCAGAATAACAATCTATTTTTTATAGCACCTTTAGCACCGATAGCAGCGCTTTTTGCTGCCGGTGAATACTTTCATTCGAGAACTAAAGCTGCTATTGCTTCTAAGAAGTACTTTCGTCCTATATATGGTTTGACTGCTATTGAGGAGGTTACCGATGCAAATGGAGCAAAATCATATGTTGATCGTGAAATAACTGATCCAACAGGGGTGATACTGATTACCAGAGACCCTCTACGGCATGCAGAATTATTCTCTCAGTTCCTTATTAAGAATGGTCGCATTATCCAGCAGGGGGATATGACTAACTTAACTGATCAAGAAAAACAATTTATTGAATCAGTCATGCAGGCACAGAAGAAAGCGACAGAATTCTACAAGGCAACACGCACGATTAAACCGAGAATAGAGCGTGCGGCTGAGGCTTTCAGGCACAAAAAAGAGACTTTAAAAAAGGAACAAGAAACCTTAAGAAGACAGAAAGAGGAAGAAGAATTTAAGCCCACTAAAGAGCGTGTTATGAACTTTCTTAAGCGATGGCGCATTATATACAATTTAAAACCAGTGTTAAAGAAATCAAAATTATTTGATGAGTATGGAATTAATTTGGGTCCGATAGAAGAGAATGGATTACCTTCTCTTCTGATTGGCTCAAAAGTGAGTGAATTAGATGATGTTGACCTTTTTATGAAACTTGAGCCGGTGCTTGCAGCATTTGCGCCATATATTGCCAAGATAACAAGGGAGGCGGTCAAGTACATTCCGGAATATATGAATATTATTTCTCAGATAGATCAAAAGATTTATCAAGAACTTCAGGAAAATATAAGTAAAGGAGGCTTTCAAGCAGTCATTTTTGATGCAGACAGTAGACCAGATGAGGTCTGGCTGGTCCGACTGAACGCTGCTACACCGCTGCGCTTAGTGATTGGGCTTAATGTGAATAGCTTGCCGGAGCAGGAAAAGGTCTTGAAAATTAGGAAAGCCATAGAAGACTTTTACAAAGCACAGCCGTGAGTGAGTTATCTTTATTTACGCACACTGTAAGCGCTTTTTAACGCGTCGTAATTTAGTGTCAATCAGATTATTCAGTGATGTACTGCCCGTAAATTGTACGGCGTACATACCTGCTGCACGAGCAGCCTTAACATTCTCGATCTGGTCATCAACGAACAAACAGGGTTGGCCAATGCAATATAAAACATGCTGATAGATGGCCGGATCAGGTTTTGTGAGTCCTACATGGGATGAAATAAAGATATTTTCCGGTTCAAACAGTTCAAAAAAGTCTTGATTGGCATCGTATACGAGCGCAAATGATTCGGTGTCCCAATTTGACAAAATGCCGATGCGATACCCAGCATCTTTGTATTGCTTTATATAATCGATTGTTTCTTGGCACAACTCGCAGCTGCTTGCAAATGTTTGAGCATCAAAAATAGCATTCATCAGGCGGCGCATTAATACGCGTTCAGTTTTTTTTGTACTCATCTTTGTGAGCGTGCAGATATTGATGTGCCAGTGCTATTACCTGACTGCCTGTTTTGGTACCAACCTGCCATTCATACATCAGCCCTGGCAGAACAATTCCTTTATTGTCACTGATGCCGGTAAGGTTGATGCTGCTCGGATCCACCTTGTTCAAAAGATCGAAGAGCGCCTTTTGCAAAGAGAACGGATTTTTGCGAGCAAACAGTGCGTAATGCAGTATGTTTTTTATGCCCATTTCTTTGACCACTGCCACTTTTTGCACATCTATCGATATGCCAAAGATTCTTTTGGGTACGTTAATGACCACGCCGCCCAGATCAAAAATAATAGCAATTGGTTGGGTAGGCACAGGTCCGGCATGCTGATAACTGATACTCACAAGCAGCGTAGCAAGCGCCATGGCATGAATAGTAAAAGTAGGTAAGAATTTCATTAGGCGAGCCCTTTTTAAATGATTTACTACTGGTAATGAGGTTATCGTATCACTTTGAGCTTAATTCGACAATGGATTGGGGGTCTTTAATCATAAATTGTATTAAAAATGGGCTTGCTTGAGCTTGGCCTGGCAACCGGGTTATACTAATGATATGAATACACTCTATCAAGCGACTCTTATGGACCATTATCGTTATCCGCGCAATCGCGGTATTCTTGAACCGACTGATTTTACTGGTCAGTGCCAAAATGTCAATTGTGGCGACAGTGTGCGCTTTTATGGGCAGTTGGACGCACATAGCGGCGTTATTGCTAAATTAACGTTTCAAGGGCAGGGGTGCGTGTTAAGCCAAGCGCTTGCTTCGCTGATTAGTGAGGCATTTATTAACAAATCATTAGCCGATGTTTTTACCGGTGACGATGCGGCATTTGTGTGCGCATTAGCTGGTTCTGAATTGGGACCGACACGATTGAAATGCGCACTACTCGCGCTGCAAGCTCTGCAAGAAGCAATTAGCAATTATCAAAATAATAGCCGAGGTGCCTGTGCTCGACAGATCTAAAGTTGCGCGTGAACTTGACGGCTTGATGAATGATTTATTTGTTGATCTGTCTCCTCAGTATGAGCGTGCGCTGGCAGTCTGGCGCGATATTGCGCACGATGAACTTTTTCGCCTGAAAGTACGCGCTGCCGATACCGTCTGGGCGCTACCCAGTTGGCATGGGCGTCTTGATAGTGCCATTACCATTGATTCTATACAACGGCCATATACGGCAATAGGGGTGGATGGTTCCCAAGTGTATCCGGATAGGCATCAAGGGGTTTCCTGCTTTTTGATCAATACGGGAATTGCACTTCTGCGTTATGGCGGCACTTTTGAGCGCCCCGTTATTTTTCATGGTGAACCGCGAGTGATGAGTGGTGATCAGACTGAATGTAGTATCTCTATTGATTTTGTGAATGCGGTGCGGCAAGAATTTGAATTTCAGGCGGGCCTGGATGCACAACGATTTTTGACGGCAACTGAATCGGCATTAATCATATTTGATGGCTCACTCATTTTTTGGCATTTAGATGCTAAAGACGTTATGCTACGCACTACTTTTTTGCCGCGCTATGATGCGTTATTACAACGCTACTGCCAGGAGCAGATTCCCATGGTCAGTTACATTAGTGGCCCTAAAAGTCGAGAACTTTCTAATTTAGTGCGCCTCAAGCTGGCAGATTTTGATCAGAATGCGCATGAAAAGTATGCAGTCGTAGACCGAGTCAATGACGCGGCACTTATTTCAGGTTTTTTAGCACCAGGTCAGCGCACGATACTTTTTGCTAATCGTGCAAAAGTAACGATGGAATCTGCTGAGACGGTGCGCACCTACTTTTTTTATCTGCATGCTGGCGCCGAAATCGGTCGTGTAGAAATTCCTGCCTGGATTGCGCAACAAGAATCGTTAGTTGATTGGATTGCAGCGGTGATATATGACCAGTGCAAGAAAGGGCATGGGTATCCTGTGGCTCTTGCTGAAGCGCATGAGCAGGCAGTGATTAAAGGGCCTGATCGCGATTTCTTTTTTCATCTTTTGCAAAAGAAAGCAATTGAAGGAATGCATCGCTGCACTCCTTCAACAAAATCTGTACGCAAACGTGGCGCTACGGTTTAGTTATTACCCCAAAAATTTTTTGAAAAAACCTAAGATGGAGCTTCCGCTTTCTTCTGCCGCTTCCACTACTTGCGCATAATTCATGAGCAACTCTTTTGCTTGTGCATTTAGTTTGCGCGGAATTTGACATTCAGTAATGACGACTAAGTTGCCGCGGAAGGTGCCACGCACATCATGAAAGCCTTTGCCCGCAACGATGATTTTTTCACCAACGGGACATCCTTTTGGAATTTTGAGTGTTTCTTTAGTGTCATCGATTGACGTCATTTCGATCTGGCAACCAAAAACGAGTTGCGGATATGTCAGTGATAATGTGCACACCAAATCATTGCCGACTCGTTTGAATTTTTTGTCCGGCTTAACTTTTATCTTGATAAATAAGTCACCGCTTGCTCCACCGTAGACACCAGCGTCACCTTTTTTGGCTACGCGCAGGTCAGTACCATCGGCAATTCCTTGCGGAATGGTTACGGTAAATTTTTCATATTTTTGTACGCGAGACTGGCCATTGCAACTGCTGCACGGTGAGGGGATAGTGTATCCTTTGCCGCCGCACGTGTTGCAATTTTGTGTGAAGACAAAAAATCCTTGCTGATACTGCACTTGGCCATTGCCTTTGCATGTAGCGCATCGTTCAGCCTTTGTGCCCGTTTTTGCACCAGAACCGCTACAGGTTTCACATTCAGCAAAATGATAATAGCTAATATCTTTTTTGGTACCTAAGTAAGATTCTTTCAATGTTATTTCAAGATCTTTTGCCAAGTCATGCCCGCGTTGAGCAGCAGGACCAGTTTTGCCCGCTTTTTTCTTTTGGCCACCGCCGCCGAACATTGACCCGAAGATATCACCAAAGCTTTCAAAAATGTCATCCATGTTCATGGATTGGCCCTGATGGCCATGGTATCCGCCGGCGCCTACGCCTTCGTGGCCGAACTGATCATATTGTCGCTTTTTTTGTTCGTCTGACAGCACTTCGTACGCATACGCAGCTTCTTTAAATTTTTCTTCAGCCTCTTTATTGTCCGGATTACGGTCCGGATGATATTTAAGGGCCATTTTGCGATAGGCTGCTTTGATTTCATCAGATGAGGCATTTTTTGAAACGCCTAAAACTTCATAAAGATCTCGTTTTGTCATGCGTCTACAGAGGGCTAAATGGTGGGGGTTATTATTAAAAAGGTATGCCCATAAGCCTAGCATAAAAAAAGAGGATGCAAAAGGGGGATAGTGGGCTTTTTAAAGGCACATTCTTATAACCATTGAAAATGAGTTACGTATTATGGACTACTTGGTTAGATATGATGGATGGCTAATGAAGGAATACGCTGATGGAATATGCTAAAAGCATTTGCGTGGGCACGATACTACTTGTTCTGGTAGGTATGTTATTATCTCAAAATCAATCAAATTGGTTTAGTTCAGATACCACCCAACGTGTTGAGCATCCTATAAATCGACAACGTCCTTCGTATAGCTCGCCAAGTCGTCCACGCCATCAACATACCATACCGGCTGCTTCGACTGATCAACCTCTTGTGCCAAATCGCACTATTGAAGGACAGAGTATATCCAGTCGTTCGATTGAGTCGTATAGCGCGCCGAGCCGCCCACGGCATAGTCATAGCTGGTATAAAGCCCGCATGGACGCGGTGCGCAGCCAAGATTGATAATGATAAGAAAAGGAGTAAAAAATGAGAATAGCGCATAACTTACGATTATTTTTTATAGGTGCCCTCTTGAGTGCGCCGCTCTGCAACGGTAACTATTATGATGATTTGAAAGTGCCTACTAATGCTACTGCTGATCAGATTAGAGATTCTTACCGCTATCTGGCGGTCAATATCAAGCGGTACATGAATAAAAATCCGAGTTCTAGCAAAGCGCAGGCACGGTTCAAGGCAGTAACTGAAGCGTATGATACGCTTAAAGATGAAGATAAACGTCGCGCATACGACGAGCAAGAAAGTATAACCAGATCAAGTGCTCCATCTTCGATGCAATCAGTGCAATCGCGTGGCCGCTCTGCTGGACAAGCAGGTGTTGTTGTGCGTGGTCGTCGTACTCATAGCCGTCTTAGTCATCAAGGTAAATACCACCGACATAATTTTCATCAGCAAAGTTGGTATTTAGCTCGTTTACGTGCTGATCGTGCAAAATGGCATCGCCGCGGTTATAGACATCACCGACGAGCGTAGCATCAGTATCCGTGGGACGATGAACAATAAAAATAATGAGGATGTGCAATGTTTGAGCTGCTAACGCGTGCCAAAAATGGTCTGGTTATGATCGGCCTGAGTCTGCAGATGATGTGGCATGAGAAGAAGCTTTTTATTTTTCCTCTGCTGAAAATGCTCATTTTTGTTATTGCCTGCTTTCTTATGCTGAATATAATTTTTTTTGGGGCAACCTTTACGTTTGTGGCTACTAAAGGTCTTACCAATAGGATACATCTCTGGCTTGTTGAAAACTGGCATGTCGATTGGTTAACGCAGGTGAGTCGGGTTGTCATTATTACCTTTGGTCTCATTTTTTTTCTCGTCTTATTGCTTCTGTTTTTGGTAACTGCATTCGTTTTTAATCTTATTAACATGGCTACCATTGCAGCGGCAAATCAGGTATTTGAAGGCAGAGCGCTGGGCATAACGGAAAGTTTTAGCATTGCATGGGACGCATGCGGCATGGCTGCCAAATGGACGAGTGCCGACGTTGCGATGCATACGCTGCTGCGTTTTATCGGTGGCAGTGACAAGCGTGGCTGGGGCCAAATTCTATCATCTACGTTGGGATTAGCGTGGGGAACGGCAACTTTTTTTGTGATACCCATTATAGTGCAGGAAAAGATCGGCCTGATTGCTGCCGTCAAAAAATCAGCAACGTTATTTAAACAAACGCTGGGAGAATCGGCGGCATTAGCTACCGGTCTGAGCGTTATTAATTTTCTGATTTTTCCAGGAATGATAGGAATTATCCTATTGATATGGCGCTATAGAGGTCTATCAATTCCTGTGGCAGGGCAGACGGTTCCGCATTATCTGTATTGGATGTTTTTTACCTTCATGGTCTTACTGATAGGGTCAGCCTTTCTGCGCATGATCACTTCAGCAGCGCTGCAGTTATATAAAGCAGCAGCTTACCGCTTTATTGAGCGCAAAAATGCCGGGATATTTACCGGTTATTTTGTAAGCCACCCATTGTAATAGTGGTGGGTAAAAAGGACGTCCAGTATGTAATTATTGTAAAGATTAGATAATTCATTGATGAAAACGAGTTAGATGCTAACAGCGGAAAATATATAAATAAATTATCATTTTTTTAACTCATTTATATCTTCTCTTTTTCGTCGCTTTGTACGTCTCCTTCCGTCATCCTTGCGTAAGCGAGGACCCAGTTTAATTATTATTTTTTAGCGTTCATCAAACCATTTTGTGAGCAGAAAAAAGAAATGAAAATCTTCTCTTAATTTATCAATAAGGTTTTGAGCATTAATAGCTTTCAAACTGGGTCCTCGCTTGCGCAAGGATGACGGGGAGCGTATTGAACGTACTTTTAGGAAAACGAATGTTATTCTTGTCAGTGAATTATCCTAACCTTTACAGCAAATAAGCCACTTTATCTGTTGATAGCGTCCAGATCGCTATTTCTTAATTTAAGCAAGGCAATTCTTCCTTTTGCAAGCCTCTTTTTGCTATAGTTATTTCAGGAAATAGTTAATGTGTACCATATTGAATTGATTTTTTAGTGTAAAAAATTGATTCAGCGCATCAAGGGAGAAGCAATGAAGACGCAAAAAATCTTATTATTATTGAGTTTTGCTACATTAGTAGCGGTAAATGGCGCAGTTGCCAAGATGTATGATGATTTGAATGCTGATTTGGATGAATATAATTTAGACACGCTGTTTGGCAAAGAGCAGGATTTGTCAGGTTCAACAAGTGTAGCAGGCAAAAAAGAACAGATGCTACCCGAACTGAACAAGCTTGAGAAGAAAGCGGAAGAAGAACCACAGTCATGGTTTGGTCGTGTTAAGCAATTTACGTCCGGTGCGGTAACCGTTGCTAGTCAGACGAAAATAACGTTGAAAACGTTAAATGAGGTAGTGGTAGAAACAAGAAAATTATTAGAGTTGTTTAATACTACCACTGATGCGCGGCAAAAGGTGGTTTTGACAACGTTGATGACAAACCAAGTAATAAAGGCTCTAGGCGCCGTGCGCAATTTCACCTTTATGGTGGGCGCAGAGTTGATGAAACCGGTGAGTGTTGAGTTGTACAATGCAACCACGGCTATTAACGCTGATTTACAAGTGATCGATGAAGCATTAGTCGAAATGAGTGGCTTTATTGGTAATTTGGTAAAACCAAGCCCAGCGACTCAAATGTTGATACCAGCTTTAAGCTTGCGGCCGGTCCAGCCAATTGAACATGAACAGCAAAAAGAAGCGGTAGATTTCAACTGGTAACAGTAATTTAACGACTTCAATCCATAATTTAAAGGGCAGAAGACATCGTCTGCCCTTATTTTTTTGCATCCTAACTTCTTCAGAACGTATGCTGCCTAATAGTTCTCAATTTTGAGCAATTCGCCAGCGAATGGCGTACATCACCCGGGCGTGCAGGAGCAAATTTAACTGACTGATTAAATTCAGGAAAGGTATTTTTAAGATCTTGAACCAATTGAAGTATTGTAGTTGCCTGACCGGTACCTACGTTAAATGATTCAAATGAGGGGAGTGCTTCATCTGATAATGCACCTACCAACAGATTTGTCTGAACCACTTCATCAACGCAGACAAAGTCTCGTGTCTGCAGGCCATCACCAAAAATAGTGATTGGTTGATTATCCTTCATCTTTTGCGTAAATGTTGCCCGTACTGCCGCATAAGGACTATCGGCGCGCTGTCCTGCGCCATACACATTAAAATAACGCAGAGCAACCGTAGAGAGCTGATGCAGCGTATGGTATTCTGCGCATAATAATTCACCATAATATTTTGACCAACCGTATGCCGATGTTGGTGTGCATGGCAGTTGTTCGTGACACGTACCTTCGTACGCGCCGTAGACGGCAGCTGAGGAACTAAAGACAAAGCGTTTGACCCCATTCAAGCGTGCTGCTTCAAGCATATTGAGCGTGCCGATGATGTTAGTTTGGTGGCAGGCATGCGGATCGCGCATTGATCCAGGCACAGAAATAAAAGCAGCTAAATGGAATACCACCTTTTTTCCTGCCGTGTGTTGCATGCAGGTAGCAAAATCGGTTACGCTGCCGCGTACAAAAGTGATGTTGTCCTGTACGCTTGCAAGATTTTCAAGCAGGCCCGTTGAGAGATCATCTATGACGGTGACGTGAGCGCCAAAGCAGACGAGCAGTTTGACCAGGTGCGAACCGATAAAGCCGCAACCGCCGGTAACAAGGACAGGCAATTGATTATAAAAGGAACTGATATCCATTGATTTTCTCCGGTAATTTACGCGCTACTTTCTAATGGTGTATTCTCGGTAGTGCGCGGTGTTGGTTGATAAAAGAGGGTAGAGCGAGCGGGCATAATTGTTAACGTTTGTGCAATTGTTTTGCCATCCAAAACGGCTTCTTGCATGCTTGAATATTTCCATTGCCCATAGCGCCCCACACTGTGAATGTTGTACTCTTTGAGCCTATTTAACAGATCTGGTAAATGCCTATCGCGCCAGGCGTCATAAATAACGTAGGCATGAGGAATCGTAATAATCTTTTCCATCATAATATCAGTCTGGTCAAGCTTGAGTAATTTTTTTGTGTGTGCCAACGCACGCTGTAAAATTTCCTGCTGCCACTTACCTGATCTTTTTAAAAATGAGCATTCACCGTACAAAGAACTGTGCCCGGGTGGGGCTGCATTGGCAGTAAAATTATGCGGGAAGCCGAGTCGATAAAACGGAAATTCTGTTTCAGGAAAATAGATCCAGTGCTTATCTGTCATATCAGGTCGCCTGATACCTAAATTAAAATTGATAACGCTGTTGCACAACAGATGAGGACGTGCATGGGCAAACGTCGTAGATGGCATTTCCTGCAGACAATCAATAAATCGATCGAGCGGAATGGTAGTAATCAGGTGATCATACGGCTCACTATGTCCATTGCTAAAGCGCACTATTTTATTTTTAAGATCCACTTTTTTTACGCAGTGATGAGTGCGAACCGGCGTGAGTAGCTGTTGTGCTAACTTTTCAACCCAATAAAAAATTCCGCCTTTTTTCGGATAAAAAAATTGCGCATTATAGCCGACTGACGGCGTTTGATCCGCATCATGCATAATGCCATCGATGATTTGTGTCAATGTGGTAGCCGGCACAAATCGGCCAGTCCAGCTTGCGGTGAGCTTATCGATACTGTACGCAAAGATTTTCTTCTGATACGGAAAGAAAAAATGAGTGCCAAAGCCGGGACCAAACTCTTTAAGTACCCATTCGCGAAAGGAGTGCGGATTGCGTACATTTTTTTTTCTGGCAATAAATCCTGCAATGCATTCGGCAACAACGGGAGATGGCAGCCCTTTAAGGTGTATTTGGAATGGATAGTTTGTGTACGTTTTGTGTGAGTAAATAAATGAGCGGCGGTGTATCTGCTCAAAATTATTCAATCCTACCACTGATTCTATCAGTGAGCGAAAATAATCGTTATTGATGTGGAGTAAATGGCCGGTAAAATCGAACGTGAAACCATCTTGCTGGACTGAGCGGCATAACCCGCCGATCGTATCCTCTTTTTCAAATAATGCATAATCATAAAAACCGGCTTGTTCTAGGTGGTATGCTGCCGATATGCCGGTTAATCCTGCCCCCAAGATGACAATTTTGGCCACGAATTTGCCTCACTACGTACTACGACTTTTTTTGCTCATTCTTTCGCACTGTTATAGAACGACTACGCGAAATTGTCTAGTTCAGGGGTTGGGTGCTAGTGCGAACTCGGTGTAAGAAGCGACATGAAAAAAATGATTATAAGTAGTAATCGCGGCTACCAGTCGTCGTTGCGAGGAGCTGAGATTGATTTTGTAATTCTAAGGATAGCGACGCGGCAATCCAGTTTTAAAGATCAGATGATTTTTTGTTAAAAAGAGTATGCAAAGATTATTCCGATTTTGCTGGATTGCCGCGTCGCCATCGTATTACCTGCAATGTTTACGCTCGGCTCCTCGCAACGACGATCTGGAGGTTATTTATATGCATGAAGGTGCTTTTTCTGAGCAGTTGACTATAGCTCTACTTGTAGCGGATGCTACAGCAGCGTTAATGTTGCCGACGATGCGCATGGTCTAAACGCATCTGGCAGTGAATGTGGCAGCAGAGAAAAAGAGCCGTTTTTTACCGCAGTTTGCTGCTCTGGTGAAAGTCTGAATACCACATAAAAAGTGTTAACGGCGCTCAACGTCTGTCTGCTGCCGAAGTTGAGGATGAGTTTTTGTTCAGCTTTATGCCAGATACCATCGCATACCAGATGCCGTTCGAGTGGAACGAAATCTTTATCAAAGCTTTTCATGTAGAGAGAGCCAGCCAGCGATTGCATGGTAGGGCCATGCCATTGTAACTGCAAACTGTCCAAGTACATCGGTTGTTGTAATCTTTTTTTGAACGTAATTTGAGCGACCAGTATTGGCTTGCCACCCAGTTGCTCAATACGCTCATTTTTATGCTCAAGTTCTTGCCAGAGCGGGGTAATGCTGATGGCGCACTTGTCCTGCACACTATGCAAACTGAAGTGGGTAAACAGCAGGCAGGTAGTCAGCGCGGTGGCTGTTCGGTTGTGTAGCGTCACTTTGTGCATAATCGAAACTCCATTAGGTCATAAACGATACCTACGGTTCGGGTAGCCGACTTATTTTAATAATCCTGAACTGTTTTTAAAGAAATTGCCAGAGATGCATGGAATATATCCACAAACTGCTGGAGGGTAGCAGAAAAGACTTTCTTGGTTGCTTTTAATAAACCATTGTTTCAGGCTGGATCAATTTGATAAAGTTATAATTAGCCAACAAATAAGATCATTGTTGAGCAGATTATACTTTTTGCAAAAAGGAACGAGTATGAAGTCACGATATAGCATCTTAGCAATCGTATTATGTATTGCGGTAGGGGTATTGCTGCATAAATCGACCTTATTCACAAACAATAATCAGGAATCTGAACGTTATCAGGAGGGCAGTGCGCCTATGCCTGCGGATGAAGTTGAGCATTGGATGAACCTTATTCGCGAGATAGATCCTCAAGCGTATGAGGCATTAGAAAAAGCGGGCCCTGAGAAACATTTCCGGTATGATAAAGTCCCAAATGTTACCGTATTAGATTTTGGAGAAGATGCCCCAGTGATTTATATTGGTCGTACACAGAAAGACTTGCCGATTGAGGCGCAGAAGAATATGTTGGAATGGCCTCTGGAGCATTTTACAGAGTTTGTCATATTACCTCTGTCCGAGGAAGAAAAAGAGTATTGGCTCAATCTTATACGAACTATTGATGTTCAGCGTGGTACAAACTTATATGCACTATTCAAAGATGCCGAAGCGCGCGGATTAAAGCCTATCAAAAGAGATCCCTTTGACGCAACAGGTGGATCTATGGATGAAGCGCCAGACGGTTCTCCTGTGCTTAACGTAGGAGCTGAATTGCGCAATGAGCCACTCGATGAGCAGATGTGGACTTTAGGGCATGAACTGACCCACTACATAGAGAAACATCCTTCAAAAACTCGTCGCTTACATAAGCAAGTGGAACGTCTTAATACATTAATTGCTGATACGGTCAGAAAGCTATTTGAGCGTCGGGGCTGGTATTTAAATGATGAGGAAGGCGACACTCCTGAAGTACGCGCTCAGAAGGAACTTAATAGGCAGCGTTATGTTAAGATGATACTCAAAATTCAGGCGTCTGGATATCCAGCTCTGCTTGCAATAGAGAATATATACTTACAGAAAACAGAAACAGAAGCTGATATCAAGCCAGGAAAAGAATTCGCTCGAGGTGGTATAAAAAATTTGCAAAGATCGGAAGTAGACGATGCTCCCCTCATGCCTGGTTATCCGGGTCAGGAGTGGATTAAGATGGGTCCACTATGGAGGACACATCCTACACCAAGAGAGCGTATTGAAAATCTTAAGCGAGCGTACCCGCAAGCAGAAGAGGCTGAATCTGAGGGTGAGGGTGAATAGTTGCTGTTTCTAGCCTCATACCTTATTACACAACGGATTCTTCGGGACCAAAAAAACGTAGTAGAAAGGTATGACGAACAGTCTGTTTCTGACGGCGTAATATAGATACTGTTAAAACGTTGAAAATGCCATCAGTACGTCATCCTTGCGAAAGCGAGGACCCAGTTTGAAAGCTATTAATGTT
>Ga0207087_1009_pt1 | contig 42167 bp, 38 predicted proteins | sample Alteio_BWMinHeat_51_FD_153544 | JGI IMG/M metagenome (GOLD analysis project Ga0207087, IMG submission 153544) | Enriched cells from forest soil in Barre Woods Harvard Forest LTER site, Petersham, Massachusetts, United States -... | ecosystem: Environmental > Terrestrial > Soil > Temperate forest >... | reverse complement strand
GGCTACACTAATCAACAATAGTAATCTTATGTGGTACTTCATCATCTTCCTTTTGTGAAAAAGTCAAAATAGCTGTTTTCCTTTTTATAATCACGCTCTGAATACCGACGGCACCACGCTGCCACTATTCATATCTTTTCGTTACCGTATCATTTAGCCAGTCTCGGGCGTCTTGCTCTTCACGAAACTTTTGCATATCTCGTATACGTGCTTCTCGCTTTCTACGAGCTTCTTGCTTATAGTCACGAACTATTTTTTCAATTTTTGCTTTACGTTGTTTAATGGGCAATGACCAATCTTCTTGCGTCATCTCTTGATTCAGCACCTCTGCCATCTGCGGGTTGTTAATTCCGACTTGGCTCGCATTCAGGCTCAATTCTCCTTCCTGGTCACCTAACGACGTCATGAAAGAAAGGCTGCCATTAAAACCGACCACACACATTAATAAGGCTAATCTTAGGTGGTATTTCATCATCTTCCCTTCCAGAAAGGTCAAAATAGCTGTTTCCTTTTAGACACCGTATCAAATAAGAAGGTTAAAAATAAAGCATTTAATATTATTCAACAAAATCCCTTTAGCAAATAAGCAGATGGCAAACGGATAATGGCACATGAATGAAATTTTTATTTACTTTTAACAAGGCCAATCCACACACTTAAAATACAGGGGTAAATTTCCAGACAGCACCCTATTGGCTAACCAAAGGAAAAAAATCGTGTACCGTTCTTACTTAGCATTACTTTTATCACTCAGCAGCTGCCTGACGGCGGCGGTTAACGGTACGTCTGCCAGCACGTCGCCCGACATAACCGTAATCGTTGTGGTTGATCAGATGGCCTATCAATACATGCCACGCATACGCCCGTATCTGCACTCTGGCCTTAAAAATCTTTTCGATCAGGGGATTGAGTACACCAACGCCTACTTTCCGCATGGCACCACTGCCACCGGTACTGGGCACGCCGGTCTGAGTACTGGCACGTATGCGTGCACACACGGTATTATTGGCAATCGTTGGTTTGACAAAGCAGGCAATCCAGTACATTGCGATCAAGCATTTGGTGACAACGCCGCCATTTTTAATGGGCATCCGGGTAAACATTCGTATCCCAAATCGGCACAACAACTGTTGGCTGATACCATTTCAGACCAATTTGTTTTAGCCAACCCTAAAAATCATACCGTCTACTCTATTTCACTCAAAAGCCGCGCTGCCATCATGACTGCCGGTAACCTTGGGCGCGCCATCTGGTTTGACTCTCATACGCATCAATTCACTTCAAGCCACGCATATTTTAAAAATTTTCCGGCATGGATTGCACAAAAGAACATGTTACTGCATACCAACGGCCAAAATTATCATTGGACTTCATGTTTTCCTTTAGATAATCCTGCCTATAGCAGCGTACTACCCAGCACATATTCGTATGTTGAAGAGAATGTCCCACGCATTAATCAGACTATCCCGGCGCAACCGGCCGTTAAAACTGAGCGGCGCGAGCGCTATTCGGGGGATCCGTACGATGCATTTCTGTTGACCCCAGCCGCAAATCAGATGGTGCTCGATTTAGCCACCGATTGTCTGCATACTGAGCTGGCCGAAAATAAAGAAAAGCGCATTATACTGTGGGTTTGCTTGAGCAGTTTAGATAAATTGGGCCATTTTTATGGTCCACACAGTTTTGAAATAGTTGATATGCTCTATCATTTGGACAATCAACTTGGTGCATTTATGGCCCAAATAAAAACGAGGTTCAACCAAAAAGAAACTTTATTCATTTTGACGGCAGATCACGGTATGGCACCAATCCCGGAGGTTTTAAACGATCTTGGGTATGCTCCTGCCTGCAGAATACCTATGCATAAGCATATGAAAACACTTAATGATCAAATCGCTGCCCGATTTGGGGTCAACGATCTGATCAGAGCGTATAAATCACCGCAGCTCTTTTTTGACATGGAGCAATTCGGCATATTGCCTGCGCCCACCAGATTTGCCATTGAAAAAATGGTCAAAGATTTCTTGCACCAGCAACCGGGCGTAAAAAATGTGTGGACGTTTAAAGAACTTGAAAAAACGCCCTGCTACCCGAGCGAAGCAGTCGATTTTTTAAAAAAGCAGCTTTTCCAAGGGCGCAGCGGTCACATCACCATACTGCCCGAACCGTATTGCATCGACTCTGATTGGCATTATGGTACCGATCACCGCACCCCTTACGAATACAATACGCATGTACCGCTCACCTTCTGGTGGCCTTCACGATTGAAGGCATCAAAAATCAGCACCAAAGTGTGGGCACTGCAACTGGCCAACAGCCTAGCAGCACTATTAGGAGTGGATAAACCTTCAGCATGCCCATTTGAGGCGTTACCTGGCCTTGAAGAAGCTATTAGCCAGCCAAACCAGCAAGAAATGCCCGTTGATCAGGTTTTCGACCAAGGAAATTTTCAAGCAATTCATTAGGATCTTGCGAGCCGCCCTTGCCAATCACCTCATTGACATATTTTTTGCCAATAACCGGATCAAGCAACCCGTGACGCTTAATTTCTTCAAAAATATCGAGCGCAAATACTTTAGACCAGAGATAACCATAATATTTGGCACCATACTCAGTCAGATGACCAAAAGCGGCATAATGATGAGCGCGTTCATCATACATAAATGCAGAACTATACTGCTCATGTAAGCAACGCCACAGTTCCTGCGGATCAGGTATCCCTTCAAACAGTTTGAGTGAATAGAGCGCCAACATCGCTTGACGCTGCACAAAAGATCCGGCATCAAACTGCTTGCACGTCATAATTTTATTAATAAGTTCGACTGGCAATGATTCGCCCGTTTGATAATGGCACGTTACTTTGCGCAAAATATCTTGGTCATACAACCACTCTTCAAGCATCTGCGAAGGAAGTTCGACAAAATCGCGTTTTACTCGTGTGCCAGATTGGCCCGCAAGCTGTGTGCCTCCCAAGAATGCATGGAGTGCATGACCAAATTCATGGAAAAATGTGCCTGCATCGGCACGCGTCAGTAAAGCCGGTTTATCAGCTTGGCCGCGGGCAAAATTAGCCATTACGCACGAAACTGCCGGTGCACATACTGCTGGTTGATCGCACAATGCTGGAATAATATTAAGATGCGCCGCATGTTTATATTTATTCGGTCGTGGATAAAGATCCAAGAGCAAGTAGCCATATGCATGCGATTTGTCTTGATTGTACACTTTCAACGCACGTACATCCTCATGCCACAGACCGGCACATGCAATTTCTTCAAACTCAATCGACATAAAGGTGCGATAAATATCAAGTAATTCTTTGATCGTGTTATCCATCGGTAAATAGCGGGCAATTTCACGCTCATCGAGTTGAAAATGTTTTTTCTTATACTCATTCTTTAAATATGCCATATCCCATGGCTTAAATTTACCATCCGCCGTGAGCGTTACGCTTTCTGGCAAATCCGCACACAGTAATGCCAGTTCTTTTTCTTCTTTTGCCCTACTGTGGACAATAACTTCTGTCAGAAATTGTTCGGCACGTTCAGGACAACCGACCATTTGCGCATCTAAGTCAAGGTGTGCATAGGTAGCAAAACCGATAAGACGTGCCAGTTCATCCCGCTTGGCAATAAGCTGCTCGAGCACCGCATGATTGGCAGGATACCCGCGATTTTGGAACAACAGATATAAATCTTCGCGCGTTTTTTGGACGGCACAATTTTCCATTATCATAAAGCAGGTAGGATAATCGGTCCCGAGCACATAATTGCCGTCAGGCGTGCGCTTGAGCGTTGCTAGCCAATCTGGTGCTAAGCCTATTAGACCATCAGCACGCACTTCAAGCTGGCGTGATTCCTCGGCAATAGTACGCGCAAACGCAAGTGAAAGATCTTGTATCTGCTTGCGCAAGGCGGTAACCAGCGCCAACTGATCATCCGGTAAATCGATACCCGCCCGGCGATAGCTTTTAATGATTTGATCAAGTGCATATTTTTGCGCATCATTGAGTTTGTCTTTACTGTCTTTTATCAGATCGTACTCACGTAATGCATTAAATAATTGTTTATTACTGGCAATAGCATCAACAAAAAATGCTTGCAATTGTATTTGCGCTTCGTGCGCCGCATTGCGCACATCTGCATCAGGATGCGTATTTTCGCACACGCTCAACATTTTTGACCAGACACCAGCGTCAGAGGTTTCAGTAATGCGATCATAGGCGGCTACCGTATTATCAAATGAACGGTTGTTCGCCGGAATAGCAATAATGGCTTCTACCTCAAGAGCCATACTTTTTTTATAGAGTTCTGTGCGTGTACAAATATCTTCCGGTGTCGACGGCAACAACTGCACAAAATCATCAAGATTTTTTATGTGGGCGTTCATGTTTTCTTTCTGAGCGATAGTCGTTATTGCTAGGCATACAGAGAGGGTTATACCTGCTAAGACACTTATTTTTTTCACGCGCTTCATGTTTTTCTAAACTCCTTATGATTCATTATGTGAAGGTAGCTTATCAGAATTTGTATAACGTATCATGCATTAACTACAATCCTGGATTCCTGCCTACGCAGGAACGACGTCGAAGAGAATATACTGCTCAAAAATATGGTATCGTTCATATGTAAATTCCTCATTTGCGCCCTTATTCACCACCGTTGTAACAGGACCGAAAAATTACAACTCTTGGCATAGCTACAAAACAGTTGATAATTCATTGATGAAAGACTGCCAATCTTTAAAGACCATTTCCACCCCCGCACGTCGTTCCTGCGCAGGCAGGAATCCAGCTTTATATAATTGATTCATATAAATCCTCCCATTCCGGATTACGTTCTTCGATAAGACGCAACTTCCATTCGCGTTTCCATCGCTTAAGACACTTTTCTGCTTGAATGGCATCTGAGATTGTTGAGAATGTTTCAGCCCACACAAGCTTGTCTACGCCATATTTTTTAGAAAAGCCATTAACCATTTTTTGCTTATGCTCATAAACTCGCCGTTGTATATCATTTGTTACTCCGATATACAATGTGCCATTACGAGCAGAGCATAGAATGTAAACAAAGTAATTTTTCATAACATAAAACCATTAAGAGCTGGATTCCTGCCTACGCAGGAACGACGTCGGAGAGGGTCCATTTAATTATTCCAAACCAAAAATAATCCTTATGTGCAAATCTATCAGTACAAGAGGCTGCCAGATGTCTACAAGACCCTTTACCTTACAACCCTAAGCTGGCCAGAAACGCTCGTTGATCAGGGGTGCGACCAAGAAAATTTTCAAGCAATTCGTTCGGATCCTGCGAGCCACCTTTACCAATCACTTCATCCACATATTTTTGGCCAATCACCGGATCCAATAACCCATGTTTCTTAATTTCATCAAATAGGTCAAGGGCAAAAACTTGTGACCAGAGATAGCCATAATACTTGGCACCATAGTCAGTCAGGTGACCAAAACTAGCAAAAAAATGTGCACGCGGCTCATACATAAATGCTGCGCGATATTTTTCATCAAGCTCGCGCCATAATTCCTGCGGATCTCTTACGTGCTTATAAAGTTCAAGTGAATAACGGGCAAGCAGCAGTTGACGTTGCACCCAATAACCAATATCAAATTGTCGTGAATCCAATATTTTTTGAATAAGCTCATCTGGCAACGGTTCACCCGTCTGATAATGACTGCTCACTTTTTTAAGTATTGCCGCATCCCACAACCATTCTTCAAGCATTTGCGATGGGAGTTCCACAAAATCGCGCTTTACGTTAGTGCCCGCCTGGGTTGCCAACTCAGTTGATCCAAGTAACTCATGCAACGCGTGCCCAAATTCATGAAAAAACGTGCGCACATCGCTCCGCGTCAACAAGGATGGTCTGTCAGCCGTTGGCCGCTCAAAATTTGCAACAACAGCGGCAAATGCAGGCAAATATCCCAACATTTCTTGACACCAAATAGCTGGCACTAAACCGAATTCGGCAGCATGAGTGAATTTGTTCGGGCGCGGGTAAAGATCAAGGAACAAGTAACCGTATACACGTGACTTATCTTGATTGGACACTTTTAACGTGCGCACATCCGGATGCCACAAACCGGGGCATGCGACCTGTTCAAATTCAAGTGACATAAATATGCGGTAGATATCGAGCAATTGTTCAATGGTGTGGTCCATCGGGAAATAACTGGCGATAGCAACTTCATCAATAGCAAGATGCTTTTTCTTATACGAATTTTTCATATACTCTATATCCCACGGTTTGATTTTACCATCAGCGGTTAGCGTAACCCCTTCTGGCAAATCGGCAGAAAATTTTGCTAACTCTTCCTGTTCTTTTGGCGCACTCTTTTCCACCAAATCCGTTAAAAATTGTTCGGCCCGCTCAGGCGTGCGCACCATCTGACTGTCCAAATCAAGATGGGCATACGTAGCAAAACCCAAAAGCTGCGCTAATTCATTGCGCTTTTGGATTATCTGCTTGAGGATGTTCTCGTTGGCTGGGTAACCGCGGTTTTGGAATAATAAATATAAGCCTTCACGCGTTTTTTGGACGGTGCAATTGGCCATGATCATGTTATAAGTAGGGTAATCAGTACCGAGTAGATACGTTCCTTTTGGTGTGCGCTCACGCCCTTGAATCCACTCGGCCGAAATGCCAGCCAAATCTTGCTCAGTCACTTCAAGCTGCTGATTGCTTGCGGCAATATTGCGACCAAACGTCAAACACAACTCATCTATCTGCTTGCGCAGCTCAGTCATTCGTTTGAATTGTTCATCAGGCAGACGAATACCGGAACGAAGGTATTCATCAATCATCTCCTGCAATGCATATTTTTGTACACGCGTTAGATACTCTCGCAAATCTTTTTCTCGATCATAATCAAAGAGTGCGGTAAACATAGCTTTATTACTCGTAAACTGATCAACAAAAAAAGCTTGCATTTGAGCAAGTGCCTCGCGGGCCGTGTCGCGCATCGCCGCATCCGGATGTGTGTTTTCCCACAAACTCAGTATACGCGTCCATATAACCGCATCAGAATAACCGGCTGCACGATCGAATGCCCGCACCGTATTGTCAAAGAGGCGCTTATCTGGCGCTATGGTGACAATATACTCAACTTCCTGAGCAAGCATATTCTGATATTGGGCGGTTCTTTTGATTATATCTTCTGGACTGTGCGGCAGCAGGTGCACGAAATCATCAAGCGTATCGATGCGTGCTGCCATAAATTTTTTGCGAAATTCATTCTGACCAGATATACACATTACCATAGCAACCAAGCCCCCAACAACTAATGCACAACCGAGCGATTTTAGCGTATTCATTAGATAAAAACTCCTTAATAACTATTATCCTGCTTATTACCAATAATTATACGGTAATTCTGGGAAAAAAGGTATTTAACGCCAACTTTAGACAGGCTACTTAAGATTAAAAGAGCTTCCAGATCGTCGCTGATGAAAAAAGGTAAAATAAGGACCTAACCATCAACGAGGAAAAATGTATAAATCATCATTTCTTGACTCAATTAAACTTTCACTCTCTCGTCGATTACACGTCCCCACCGTCATCCTTGCGAAAGCGAGGACCCAGTTTAAATATTTTTCAATATTCACCACAGAATTGTCGTGGTAAGAAAAAAGAAATGAAATCTTGCGCTAGTCATAAATAAGGTTTTGAGCACTAATAGCTTTCAAACTGGGTCCTCGCTTTCGCAAGGATGACGTCGGGGGGATTGAACGTACCTTTAGAAAAATGAATGTCACTCTTGTCAACGAATTGCCTCGCAAAGACGACTGGAAGCTATATTAGCTTAATTATTATCAAACTTGTATTGTTGTTCGACCTTATCCCGACTTGGCGTTATTTTAAAAATCCGCCTGCTTTTTGAGCGAGAGCCATTCTTCGCGCAGCTCAATAGCTTTTTCGAAATCTAAGCGTTCGGCTGCTTCTTGCATCAGCCCTTCAAGCTCGAGGATGCGCCCTTCGCGCTGCTCTGGAGTAAGTTCAACTTTTTTGGCTGCACGTTTCTTAGTCGGTTTTTTGCCAATCTGCTGGCCAAGAATGCTCTTAGTCACTTCGCGACTCACACTCATCGGCACAATGCCATGTTGTTCATTGTGCGCTTCTTGCAGCGTGCGCCGGCGAATCATTTCACCAATCGCTTCTTTCATCGAATTGGTCACGTGGTCGGCGTACAAAATTACGCGTGAATCGCTATTGCGTGCTGCTCTGCCAGAAATCTGAATAATAGAACGTTTATCGCGCAAAAAGCCTTCAACGTCAGCATCCATGAGTGCTACCAACGCAACTTCGGGCAGATCGATGCCTTCGCGCAACAAGTTGACGCCCACCAAGCAGTCAAAAACGCCCAGGCGAAGTTTTTGCAAAATTTCAGTACGCTCAGGCGTTTTTAAATCACTGTGTAAATAACAGACTTTAATACCACGTGCTTCTAAGAATTCTGCCAACTCTTCAGCTAATTTTTTAGTCAGCACCATCACCAGCGAGCGATAGTTTGCCGCCGTTGTAGCACGTATCTGTTCGATAAGATGTTCAATTTGTCCCGTGCGCGGGTAAATTTCGATAATTGGATCGAGCAAACCAGTTGGACGAATAATCTGCTCAACCACCGCTTGCGAGTGTGACAGCTCGTAATCACCCGGCGTTGCCGAAACAAAAACCACATCTCTGAAATACCGTTCAATTTCTTCAAATTGGAGTGGGCGATTGTCGTAGGCGGATGGCAGGCGAAAGCCGAAATCAATGAGCGCTTGCTTGCGCACACGATCACCCGCATACATTCCGCGCAGTTGCGGTATGGCAATGTGAGATTCGTCAACAATTAACAAGAAATCTTTAGGAAAGAAGTCGAACAAGCAAAATGGTGCTTGGCCGGGCAAACGGCCATCAAAATGCACCGAATAGTTTTCTATGCCGCTGCAATAGCCAACCTGCTCAAGCATTTCAATGTCATGTGCTACACGACGCTGCAAGCGATCTTTGTAAATTGGATTAGTCAACGTAGGTATATATTCCGCTAATTCTTTCTTAATACTTTGCACCGCTGAGAGCTTTTTCTCTTCCGTCACGACAAAATGCTTAGCCGGAAATATGATGGTGTTGTCCAGCGAAAAGGTAACTTGATTATCATTCTTGGTTACCCACTGCAATGACTCGATGCCGGTACCAAAAAGCTCGATGCGCAATTTATCCTTTTGATACGGCAACTGTACTTCAATAGTGTTGCCCAGCACCTGGAACGTGCCCGGACTCTTCTCAAGTTCGTTGCGCGCATACTGAATAAAAATTAAATCTTTGATTAAATCAGCACGCTTAATCTGCTGACCAACGTGCAAGCTCAACGCGAGCGCGCTATAATCTGTTGGGTTACCCAACGAGTAGATGCAGGAAACGGATGCTATTACGATTGTGTCAGGACGATTAATCAAGCATGCAGTCGCTTCAAGGCGCAACCGCTCTATCTCTTGGTTAACTTTCGTTTCTTTTGCCACATAAATGTCTTGCGCCGGCAGATACGATTCCGGCTGATAATAGTCATAATAACTGACAAAATAACAGACTTTATTTTTGGGAAAGAAAAGAGAGAACTCTTCGTAGAGTTGTGCTGCCAACGTTTTATTAGGTGCCAACACCAGTACCGGCTTTTCTTGGCGCGCAATCAGATGGGCAACGGTATACGTTTTACCAGAACCGGTCACACCCAAAAGCGTGGAAATACCAGGACGTTGTTCCAAAAGCTGTTTGATGGCTTCAGGTTGGCTACCGGCAGGCTGAAATGGTACATGCAAATCAAATACTTTTTTCACGCTTTATCTTTTGTGTTATACGCGGTTCTTTTTGTCTTCTGAATCTTGAATAGTTTCATCAGAATAGTCTAATTTTCTTTTAACTCTCACTTTTACCTGATCTATCGAGGTAGATTGCTGTGCAAGTTCACTCAAATGAGCATCACACTCATTAAATAGCTTTTTGTCGTTCGGACAATATACTGAAATATTTGGTTGGTTGTCACTATTATACGTAAGATTACCCGTTGAAAAGGCAACAGACCGCTTTGGCGAATGATCGTCCCCTGCTGGCTCTTGCTTTACAAATAACTTTTCATGTTGTGTACGACCTTGGACCACCCGTACTTTTACTCCCGCATCATGAGCTTTTTGAAGCAGCCCTTGATTTGAAGCATTCACTCCTTGCCGGTCAACAATGAGCTCTGCTGTGCAGCCCTGCTCCTGCTTGTGCATCAATGTTCTGATAAGCGGAGAACTGATCGTCATAGTAGCCGCTTTCAACGTGGAACCTGGCTTAGCACGATCTGCAGAGTCAACTATGAGATTCAATAATTTAGTGTCTGATGAGGCATAGGCCGTCGGCTTATTCGGTGTTGCGGTTATTCGCTGCTTATCTTCAACAGTCAATTTTTGTAACAACTGAGCATCCATACGCCTATTGGTTTCATCCACCTGCTTGGCAAGCTCTTGAGGCAAATTACATAAGAATTCTTTGCTATGGAAAAGACTATTATTAGTAGCATTTGCAGATCCTGTCAGCGTTTCAAAGTTGCCATCGCGAATGAAGGTATATACCTTGCGATGCTCACCAGCTCTCAAATGCACTAAAGCGCCATAGTCAATCAACTGTGCTGCAAGTGCAAGATTAGGTTTGATGTCTAAGCTTAAATTCGCCTCTACGTTAACACCACGATCACGTGCTGCTTTGATGCGACCAACAAAACTGTTGCTGCCTGTCACATTGGTAATGGTAGGCGTGTAAAAACTAAACTTATCACCTTCTTTGAGCGCATCTATTTTTTTCTTAAGTTCTTCCCATCCCGTGGAATTACCTTCTTGTGAAAAGAAAGTGGAAAACTGCTCAACCTCTTGCGCAGGTGGTTCAACTCTTAGGACAGGCGGCAATGATTGACCATCACCAAATCGCGTTCGACTACGGGTCCGCGATGAGGGTGGCTGCGTTTGGTTTAATAATTCGGCAGTCAATGAACCCGGCGTAAAAGCAGAACCTGCCTTCTGCATCGGCAGAGATGGCATGGCCGCCACACAGGCACTCAATAGAACTAATTTTTTAAAGAAATGCATGAAATCCATAGATAAGCTCCTCCATTTAAATCGAATTTTTTGGGCTGATTTTGCCCAATCTTCAGCCATTAATAAGTATAGCAAAATGCTTCAGTTTGTCAAGAAAAAAGAGAGGATTCCGGAGAAGGCAGATGAGCCTCTAGAGCAGGATTATGGAAACTTTTTTACCCCTAATTTGGCCCAGTCGAGGTCAAATTGCTTCATGCCCTGATCGGTCAAGATGTGATGCACTGCCTTTTCTAGCACCTTGGGCGCTACGGTAATCGCATCCGCTCCAGCGCCAATAGCAGCCACCAGCTGCTCTTGATCTCGCAGTGACGCCGCCAGAATTTGAGTCGGAAATTGGTACTGATCCATTATCAGCCTTAAATCAGCGATCAGATCGATACCGGAACCACCGGCATCATCAAGACGCCCCACAAAAGGGGAAATAAAGGCGACCCCCAGCTTTGCCATGCACAAACCCTGAACGGCTGAAAAAAGGAGTGTTATGTTGATGTTGACCCCCTCTTGGACCAATGTTTTGATGAGCTCGTAATAATCGAGGTGGCACGGAATTTTGACGAGCACATTAGCGCCTAATCGCGCAATTTGACGTGCTTGCGCCAGCACGTTGTCAGGCTCTTTTTCGGTAACTTCTACGCTAATCAGCCCGTCAGGCAACAGATCGCAAATGGCGCGTACACGCGCCGTCGGGTCAGAACCGGCTTGGCTTAACCACGTAGGATTAGTGGTAACGCCGTCGATCAGGCCTCGCGCAGACCATTTCTTAATTTCTTCAAGATCCGCCGTATCTAAAAAAATCTTCATGGTGCTTTCCTAAAGGCTACTATCGATCCGTCTCATCAGCAGTGACTGCGGGAACTTCCCCGCCCGCTTCTGGGGTAGCTTCTACCGTTGTTGCCGCCTCAGCCGTAGATGCCGATGTTTCGACTGGCACCATAGAAAGCTCTACTGGCTTATTTACTTCTTGCGATGATTCTGCAACCTTGCCGATGGCATCTGCTGCCACAAGGCCTGTTACTGCCTCATTTTTTTCTGGTGCTTGTGCCGGTGCTGCTGCTGGGGCTGGTGCTAGTGGCACCGTTGCCATCTTTATCGCTAAAGATGCCGTTGGCGTTTCTGCGGAGGCTCCTTGCTCAGGCAAGCTCAATTTAGTGCGCAGTGCACCAACCGTGGTGCCCAAAGAGTCTTTATGTTCGATAAAATCTTTAATAACCTGCGCTACTGCCAACGCTGGCGCCGTATCCCGCTCTGTCAGATTTTTTATCATATCTTGCGTAAGCTCAGCATCATTGGCGTACGAGTTTAAGAACTGCACTAAAAATTGTCGCTCTTCCTGCTCAAGTTTGGCAGAACACGTTAAACGCGCTTGCACCGTTTGTGGCAACAAAATAGCCGCCTGATCAAAACTATAGTCCGGTTGCTCGATAGCTCGTTTTTTCCACAGCTTTGCCTCATCCATATTCTGGCAGTAACGCTGATAGGCAAACACACATGGTGCTGCCACGCACAGTATTAAAATGAGTATACGATTGAGGGCGGACTTCATGATGAACTGCTCCTTGAGTGTGGATTATCACATTAACTGCCAATTATTGGCTTTACATAAGCCTTTTTTGCATTATGCAGGCCAATCAAGCTGCATCTTGGCCTGATTTACTAATAATGATAACAAATCGAGATTGTTGGCTGCAATAGAATAGATTAAAAAATGAGGAATGTGGCAGAGGTGGTGGGCTGGTATATGGAGGATAATACCTGGAGAAGAACTATTTTCTCCTATAGCGCCCCTATCAAACGCCAACTCGGGATAAGAAAACAACATAAAAAAATGGGCAATAATTAGCTAATATCGCTTCCAGTCGTCGTTGCTGTAAAGGTTAGATAATTCGTTGATGAAAAACAGAGAAAAAATGTGTGGTGATACATCATTTCTGGAGCTGTTATACTTTCAATTTGTCTAATGGCTTATGCCCTCCTTCCGTCATCCTTGCGAAAGCGAGGACCCAGTTTTGAAGCTATTAATGTTTAAAACCTTATCGATAACTAACAGAAGATTTTCATTTCTCTTTTTTATCACACACTTCTTTGGTGAACGCCACAAAAATAATAATTTAAACTGGATCCTCGCTTTCGCAAGGATGACGTCGGGGACGTGTGATCGACGGAGAGAGTGGAAGTTTAATCGAGTTAAGAAGTGATGATTTATTTACGCATTTTTCCTCGTTGATAGTTAGATTCTTATTTTACCTTTTTTCATCAACGAATTACCTAACCCTTACAGCAACGACGATCTGGAGGTCTTTTTGCTCTCAAACCTTATCCCGAGTTGGCATTATCAAGCAATTCCGAGTAGCATAACTTCCATGATCTCGTACCCATCGAGTTGCTCAGAATTACTTCTGGAGAACACAACAAAAAACCGTGCCGTAGCACGGTTTTTTTATTCATCGTATACGATTTTTTCTTACTCTTGTGCCGCTTCTTGCACTTCTTGTGCTACTACCGCAATAGTCGCACCCGATACTGGGCAGGTAAACGTTTCTTCAGCTTGTCCGACTGTTATCGCTCCTTCAAGAGCAATCTCGTCAGTGGCAACATCTGAACTATGGCGAACCTTGAGGTTGAATTGCACCGTTTCGCCATTCAATGTTGCTGTCAGCTCGAGCATATTGTCAGCATCATTTTCCTGTGATGATGCGATGACCAAACGGCCATCTTTGCCATCCGCCAACATCATTTCAGGAGCACAGATAAGCTCATTGTTGCGCATAACCTTCATGGTGACAAGCGCATCAGCACAGACAAATGCTGGCGCGAGAGCTACAGCACATAACATTAAGATTGATAGTTTCTTCATTAGTAAGTCTTTCCGCAAAAAAATTGTTGTTGTTTTGTTCTTGTTTGCAAACGTGAGTACTATAGCATTTTTTTGCTCAAGACTCCAGATGAAATTAACTTTCGTTCGATTCACTCATTGCACTTTCATTGAGTTCATCAAGCCTACGTTTTTTTAAATTACCTGCCTTAAGATCCGCTTGTTCTTCTTCTATGAGCTTGCGCACACAAATTTTAAGCCGCGCGACAGTCATTTCATCTCGTGATTGCTCTTCAAAACAAGTAAGCTGACCCCACGCAACTTGTCGCTCGTATAAGTCTGCCGTTGCCTGTGATAGGATACCTTTATAAGGTTCTGGTTCTTCAGGAAACATCAAGGTTGTGCTCAACTCAGGCATGCCATCGACCACTCTAACGTTTAACCAAAACCATGCCTTTTTTTTGTCATTATAGTTGACCTGAACAACACCATTATTGGCAAACTTAGACGTCTTCTCCCATTTGCCTACTTTAACGCCATTCACCAGCAGCTTGGCTAGCACTTCGAATTTAGTTTCTTCCATTGCATGCACTCCCGCACACAACAAACCAGCTGCTAACACCAGTAGATGTTTTTGCATTTTCATGAAAAGTCCTTTCTTGAAAAATAGTTTAAAAAAATGTTCTCTTCCATTTAACACTTTTAGCACGTTAAGCCAATTTAAAATCATTCACCTCTAGGAAACCCAAACTCGTTGTCGTCCTCTTCTGCCAGCTTGCGCACGCGCAGTTCGAACCGTGCAGTACTAAACTTATCGTCCGATTTTGCTACAAAGCCATGAATTTTATCCCAATCTATTTTTTCATCATTCATATCTGCTCTAAAACATTGGTCATTATCGTGAAAGTTTTTAGCCGGTTGAGTAACTATGAGAGATCCACTCAGAATAGGATTTCCATCGAGCAGTGAGATCTTGGCACTAAGCATAACCCGATTTTTATTGTATCCAATATGCACCGCGTTAGGCGCCTGATTCTTATTCGTATCTTCAGAAAAGCTCTGCCATTTTTTTATTCTGCCGTTCACCAGCAGTTTGGCCAGCACTTCGAATTTAGTTTCTTCCATTGCATGCACTCCCGCACACAACAACCCAGCAGCTAATGCCAGTAAATGTTTTTGCATTTTCATGAGGTACCCTTTTTTTGAAAAATAGTTTTAAAAAAATGTTCGTTTTTTAGAGCGGCTCAGCTTGCTCGAGGCAGTTCAAAACTATCATTTGAAATATTGTCTTATTTGTTTGATTTTCAATAAAGTAAGGCTTGTTCCAAACTATTTCCCTATCTTTTTTAGATTGGTTGCCAATTTCGCTACAACCATCAAGATCTTGCCATCGTATATCAACGGTGGGATTTTCATTTTCAAGAGTTGTAACTTTGATAAAAAAATCTACTAAATGATTATTGAAATTAAGCACCACCCTATTTTTATCGGCAGATAATTCATCCCACGTGCGTAGTTGCTTGTCTGCCATAAAGAGTGCTGCCAGTACTCTGAATTTAGTTCCCTGTTTAGTCTCTTCCATCGCCTGTGTACTCGCGCACAATAACGTGATTGCCGTAAGAAATAGATAGTTGTGTAATTTCATTTAAGAATCCTTTTTTGTGTGAAAAATGTTTAGAGCTTTTCAGCTCGCTCAGCTTCTGCTAGTTTGCGCACGCGCAATTCGAGGCGTGCAGTATCCTTCCCATCTTTCAGCTCCATAAAATAGAGTTTTTCCCAATCAATCTCTCTCGTACTTTTTGCGCCCCAAGCCTTATGAAGGTCTAGAGCTAGAAATAGATTCACATAAGGTTTTTCATTAACAAGACAAATAGTCCCCCAACACTGTACGGATTCTGGGTTCATATTAATGGAAAACCTGGAATCTTTTGAGTCTTGAGTAGAGTCATAGTATTTACGCTCAATCTTACCATTCAGGATCAACTTAGCGATAAGCTCAAACTCTGTAGACTGCGCACTCGCGCACAGCAACGTGATTGCCAATAGAAAGAAATATTTTTGTATCTTCATTGATGATCCTTAATTTTCTTTGATTTTGTTTGCCACTACTTCAAAACGGTCGTTATGTCGTTCCATTACCAGCGGTTGGCCCCAGGCAACTTGCTGGATCTTAGGTATTGATCTGAAAACTTCATTTTTATCATTTAAATGTTGCAGCGTAACATCGATGGATACCAACTGATCATCGATCGCCATTGCCTCGAGTAAGATATTGAGGGGCTCATGCCGCCACTCTAGCGGAGCATCAGTTCGGTCTGTTAATTTGTCGAATTTCTTTTCGCCCATTACTTCTCCTTTGAGGAGCAGCTTGGCAACCAACTCAAAATTAACGGCACTGACCGATGATGCGCATAAGGCAACTGCGCATGATAAAGATAAGAATATCTTCATTATTCACCCTTTTTGTTTTAAGTGGATTAACGTCAATCCTAGTTAAGAAAAATACTGCATAAGTGTTGCAATACTGCTCCCATTCGTCTTTGCAGCAAAAATGACTTTCATTTTCCTAAAAGCGCGTTCACCCCTCGGTATGTCATCCTTGCGAAAGCGAGGACCCAGTTTAATTATTATTTTTTTAGCACTCATCAAACAATTTCATAATCAGAAAAAAATGAAATTTTTACTTTAATTATCAATAAGATTTTTGAACATTAATAGCTTTGAAACTGGGTCCTCGCTTTCGCAAGGATGACGGAGGAAGGACATAAACCATTAGAAAAATCGGAACTAACTTTTATTTCCACATCACATCCTTCTGTTACCGCAGCTCATCCTTCTTCTTCTAATAACCTTTTCACTTGCATTTCAAGACGCATTATCTGCGAGTCATCTTCAACTATAAGTGTTTTGTCCCATTCAAACGGTATAGTGCTTTCTACATACCTGCCAGAAAGCTTAAGCGCCATTTCGCACGACGGATTATCATTAACTATGGTTACTTTGACTAACAGATCAATAGGAGCACTACCATAGCCAAAACCGGCAGTATCATCATTAATCACCGATCGATCAATGAGTTTTATTTTTCGATTGGCAGTAGCAAGCGTTGCGAGCACTGAGAAATTAATTGCTTGCATGCTGGTAACAGATGCAAAGAGGAGGAGTAAGAAGTATTTTTGAGTATTCATGCAGGTTATTTTACTATTTTTTTAACATTTTGGTAGGTATTATCATGAGCGTTAAACCGAGATCTTTACTGGGTAATTCAAAAACACCACCAAATAAAGTGTTCGTCGTTTTAACTAAAATTGGATACGCACGCGATTGGTACACAAAATCAGTTTGTTGGCCCGCTGTTATTTCCTCATAAAGATGGGCAACTAATAGAGCCGAAAGCTCGAAATACGGATCGGTACGATCTGCACGCACTTCGATCTTAGCAATCCATGTACTTACACAATCACCAGATTTACATTGGAATTTGAATTCAGTTTTTTCTTTTTCTGCAACATCGGTAAAATGCCCAGCGCGCAACACAGTATCATTAGCAAACAGTTGAGGCTTTCTCAATTGCACCTCCAAATTAAACTTCACGCCACTTACTGCACTTGAATTCAAAACAGCAAGTACCATCACAATTTTTAGTATGCTCGTTTGAGGCTTCATCACGTCCCCCTCATGCGTTATCTACGCAATCACAAAATTGATCAGTCTATTTTGTACAAAAATTATTTGTTTAATTTCTTTGCCCTCAAGCCACTTGTGCAAAACGGGACGCGCAGCGGCTTCCACCAATTCTTGCGTTGCATTCGGCGCAAACGGCAAGCAGACACGCATTTTACCGTTCACTTGAATCACCATATTAATCAGTTCTTGCGCTGCTAATTCAGGATCAAATACCGGCCATGCACACTGCCCAAGTTGTTTGTTGCACAATGTGGCAAGTAATTCGCTGGCCATATGGGGCGCCACTGTTGACAGTACCACCAATATTTTTTCAAGCGACGCAGCGCTTAGTTGCATATGTTGGGCTGAGGCATCGTTCAACCATTCCATAAAAGCTGAGAGTGCCGTATTCGGCTTAAAGATATCAAGACGCTCTTGAAATTCTTTTAAGAATTTGTGCAAACGACGCGTGACCGCCATTTCCTCATCTTTGCTATGATCGAGGAGCGTATTTTTATCAGTCAAATAGTTCCACAAGCGATTTAAGAAACGACGCATGCCATCAAGGCCTGCATCTTGCCATTCGCAATCAAGCTCCGGCGGCCCCATAAACAGAATGTACAAGCGCAGCGCATCCGATCCGTACTTATCAACAATTTCGTCCGGATTTACCACGTTGCCTTTTGATTTGGACATTTTTTCAACTAAACCGGATTTTTCTGAATATTTGAGCACCATACCTTGGTTGAACAAATGTGAGAACGGCTCGTCAAATGGCACGTAGCCAAGATCATGCAACACTTTCACATAAAAACGTGAATACAAAAGATGCAAGATGGCATGCTCAATACCGCCCACATACAGATCTACCGGTAACCAGTAGTTCATGTCAGCTTGATCAAACGGCTTATCTTTTAAGTCAGGATTTGGATAACGCAAGAAATACCAGCAGGAACCAGCCCACTGTGGCATCGTGTTCGTTTCACGTTGTGCTGGGCCGTTGCATTGCCAACATTGCACGTTTACCCAATCGGTAATTGCCGCAACTGGTGATTCTCCGGTACCTGTCGGCTGATACGATTCAACATCTGGCAACACAACCGGCAACTGATCTTCTGGTACCGGCACTACACCGCACCGCGCACAGTGGATAAGTGGGATTGGCTCACCCCAATAACGCTGGCGCGAGAAAATCCAGTCACGCAATTTGTACGTAGTTTTTGGTCGCGCATACCCCATTTTGACGCAATAGTTCAAAATTTCTTGCCGCACCGAGCCGGCAACTTTGCCTGCAAATGGCGCTGGTGCCGTCAAAATGCCATGCTTCATATCGGTGTAACAAACTTCTAAATCAGTAACCTGCTCTGCCAACAGCTCGTCATTGGGCGGCAGTAAAACAACGTTGAGCGGTATGTTATATTTTTTTGCAAATTCAAAGTCGCGCTCATCATGCGCGGAGCATTTTACAATACCGGTACCGTAATCAGCAAGCGCAAAACTGGCCACCCAAATGGGCAAGTCGTTGCCGGTGACCGGATCAACAATATATTTGCCGGTAAAAATACCAAGTGATTCTTTGGCCGTATCGTGGCCGGTACGCTGCGCAAGAATTTTTTTACAAAATTCTTCTATTTCAGCCCTGTTGGTAACACCATCAAGTAACTGTGCAAGCAGCGGATGATCAGGAGCAATTACCACAAACGTATCGGCAACAAACGATTCAAAGTGCGTCGAATACGTTTCGATAATCAATGAGCTATCTTTGACTGGGGCACTAAAAATAAGCCCTTCACTTTTGCCAATCCAATTGCGCTGCATCATCTTTACTTTTTCAGGCCACTCGAGGCGATCAAGACCATCAAGCAACTTTTGCGCATATTCCGTAATCTTGAGCACCCATTGGCGCACACGACGTTGCTCGATTGTCGTACCACATCGCTCGCACTTACCATCAACTACTTCTTCATTGGCAAGACCAGTCAAGCAGGAAGGACACCAGTTGATTGGCATATTCGCTTCGTATGCCAAACCGGCGTTGTACATTTTCAAAAATATCCACTGCGTCCATTTGTAGTAGGCGGGATCGGTGGTATCAAGTTCTTTGCGCCAATCGTAAATAGCGGCCACTTGGGCAAGCTGCTTTTTAAAGACGGCTATATTTTTTGCCGTACCAATGCGCGGGTGAATTCCTTTTTTGATCGCATCATTTTCAGCCGGCAAACCAAACGCATCCCAGCCCATCGGATGAAGCACATTGTACCCCTGCAGCCACTTGATACGCGCATACACATCAGAAAGAACATAACCGCGCCAATGCCCTACGTGCAGGCCAGAACCGGATGGATACGGAAACATATCCAGACAATAAAACTTTTTACCCGAACCAGTCGGTTTGGTCTGCGCTACCGGATTACGCACCCATTCCTGCTGCCAAGCAGTTTCGATTACCTTAAAGTCGTAATTCATAAATGACCTTTGTGGCAGAATTGCGTTTATACAGCACCAATGCAATGTGGCATCCGTGTAGCACAAACAACAATTCTGCGCGTTATAAAAACTATTATTTAATATGTACGCTATAGCGCTGACTGTTTTCGACACATTGCTATAATAGTAAATCCTATAATACCAATAATCAATGCCACCGGGATAATGCCAACACCATAGATCATTCCTAACGTACTGGTAGGACCACCCATTGCGTTAACTATCAAGCCTATAATGGCATGAAATACATAACCAAAAATCATAATGATCATATTGGCAACCGCACTTGTTAAACCCACAAGCGAACCTTTTACGTAGGTCGATGCTTGATGAATTGCAATAATTTGATAAGCACAGCAAATCCCGACCGCTATAAACATGATGCTCATAGTAGAAACCGCTACTTTACCGGTAATAAGTGCAAGAAAACTCGCTGCCATAACAATACCAGCAATAATAATCGTGCCTAATGGACTTTTAGTTTTTTCTGCAAATAAGCTCAAAAGCGGTGCACCAAAACACATGCCTATGAAAATCATTGAAGTAAGACTGGCTGCCACATTGCCTGCCATGCTGTAGACGCTTTTTAAGAACTGCGCCCCCCACACATCAGCAAATCCTTCCAAAGGTCCAACCATTAACCCTGTCAAACAACAGATACCCATGACAAGTGGTGTACTCAGAACTTCTTTAACATCCCCTATCACTGATTCAGATTTGTGCATTTCTATATCCGGAACCACGAGATACGTTATGATGCTCAACAGAATGCCCATTACGGCGAAAATGGCTATTACTGTTTTGTATCCTAAAACAGTGCTCATGTAATTTACCGGAGCACCTCCATAAATAGCCCCCATTAATCCTATGGCCACTGCAAAACTGAGCATGCGAGTAAAGAGCGCTGGACTAAACAGTAGATGAATAATTTTAAAAGTACCCAAAATAGCTGCCGATGAACCGACTCCTATCAAAGCCCGACCAATAATGGGATAAATCCAAAAATCAGTAAAGAAAAATGGCAATAACCCTACCACTGTCAACAGAATACAAGCTGGCATTACCTTTCTTGGGCCACACCGATCAAGCATAATTCCTATAGGCAAATGCATAAGAGAATAGCCCAAATAATACACCCCGGAGAATTGTCCAAAGGTTGCAGCATCTATATTAAATTGCTGCAAAATATCGTTCATCATTACATTGGGCATAACCCGCAGAATGTACTGATATGCATAAAAAAGAGCTGATATAAACCATACAATCCAGACCATAGAACGTGGCGTAGACATAAAAAAACTCCTTACGTCAGTGTCGAGAAAAATTTACTTAAGAGATTAAGAGTATCGAGAAAAAGCTAAAAGTGGAAAAAAAACAGATTATGCTATCTGTTTTGGAAGATGTATGGCGCTTGGCGCGCCAAGAATAAGACCGAGTACTGAAAAGTCACATAAAAAGTATGTATCACAGCGGTCTGTCAGACCATGATGTGGCCATTCAAAAGAAACAAAGGAATAGGTATAAAATACTATCATACAAAAAATATATTATTAAAATGGTAACCAATCACTGCAATTAGTACCAATTTAGGCATACAAGTTCATTTTGTCAATTTTGCATTCTCTCTTTCACAATTGACCAACCTCTCATTCATCAGGTATCTTCATCAGGTATCTGAATAGGTAATTAATAAAGATAGGCTACAAGAGGAATAATTTCATGGCACAACAAGCAACGCAACAAACGCACCCGCTCCACACACCCCAAGACGAACTTATTTTAGTCGTTAAGCGCGAGCATCTTCTGCCCGCCCATCAGACATGGCAGGGCCTCAAGACGGACAATATGGATTCATTCGTAGAAATTATCAAAACGCACCAAGAATTCATGCCACGCTCACGAGCAGAAGTTGATGAACGCTATAAACAAATTATTCCGTATGCCGTATTTCGTTTTCAGGATCGCTATTTTCTCATGCAGCGCAAAGCAAGCTCTACCGAACAGCGCTTAAAGAGTAAATATACGCTGGGCATAGGCGGCCATGTGCGCAAAGAGGATATGGATGGCGCTTCCATTTTCGACTGGGCGCTGCGCGAATTCCATGAAGAAGTACATTTCAGCGGCAATTTGACGCACACAACGCTCGGCTTGTTGAATGATGATTCCAACGAGGTAGGCCGCGTTCATTTAGGGCTCGTACTGCTCATTGACGGTGATTCAAGCAACATTTCAGTCCGCTCAGAATTAGCACAAGGTTTTCTGGCGAGCATGGATGAATTCAAGCTGTATGAACATCAGATGGAATCATGGACTGCCACTATTGTCAGTCATTTGCAATCGGCAGCAATCTAGCGCGTTTCCGCCTCACGTAAATAGCCACCAACATCAGACTGGCTTGCAATAGAGCCACCACGACGCAATCTGACCTGGTTCATAATGCGGGTATCGATCGCATCACGGACAGGCAGCGTTGCCCCAACCTGGTTGATCACGCGATTTGGCACTTGCGCAGCAGGAACAGGAAGCGGATCTTTTAAATGCGTCCTGAACAGTTCAGTGTCTGCCCTAAAGCTGTCGGTAATTTCTCTGGTAAACCCGCTGAACAGGAGCGACCATTCGTCCAGCACACCGCTTGATGAAACCATCGGCCCGCGATTGCCTGAAATATATATTTTAGCATCTGATATGGGCAAATTTCTTGCATGTTCTGCGAGCGGTATCAATTTGATCGGGACACTATTTTGCGCAAGCGGGTTTTCAAAAACGTTATTCTGCACGTTATACGCGACTGGTGCATTACCCATCATGAATGCAATGCCTGCCTGACCATATGCATAGACATAATTATTCAGAATACCGGCATGGATAACAAAGCGCCCTGGCGAGAAAAATTGCATCCCAACTGCTTGGAAAAAGGCGAATAAATTTTCAATAAATGACACTTCAAAACCATTGCTGACTATCAACGTCTCTTGCGATCCTCTAACGTCTTTGAGTGATTCGGCAAGCAGCGATTCTTGCACCGTCACAAAACTTGAATTAATAATGCTAATCATACTACCCAAGCTCCAAGTCAGTGAGCAGTGATCCATCATTACAAACGCGCTATTTTCGATATGTATTGCCTCATGTGGCACATCAGTACGGTTACTCTTTTGCCATATCCCTCTTCTGGTAGTCACTTCGTCTCCCGGTCTGATACGCAGATGGCGAATAATCACGTCATATACATTGGCTATGATCAGTGAGCCATCTTTTAACGTAATGCCATTTCCGGGCGCCGTAGAACCGTCTATAGTAACGCGGTCCATAGTAATCACTAGAGCACTTTGCAAACTGATAGTACCGCCCACTCTAAATTGAATAATACGCGGGTACGGTTGTGCCAAAGCCCAGCGCAGCGTGCCCTCACTGCCGTCATCTGCCAAACTTGTTACCCACAACACTCTACCGTCCTTTCCACCACCTATGGCATAGGCCCCGCCTCCTAAAGCGTCCGGAAACGCAAGGTCTGAGCGCGCAAAGACTGCTGCCTTGTCGATTATGCTATCCGGTGCACCACCCGCCCAAAGGGTCAAGTGAACCGTAAGCGTGCAGAAAAGCAGTAATAAACGCATATTGTTGAAAAATAATACTCGTTTGTTCTTCATGACAGTTCTCCTTGAAGTCAAGATAGCAAAACAAATCAAGCAATCCAAATAGAAATATATTAATTGCGATAAATGATCGTAAGATTACATAAAGTTGTGTGTAAATTGACTAGCGCACGCGCCCTGATTGCTTTTGGAAAAGTGCCATGCTAGAGTAACAGGCAATTTTAATGAAGACATTTTTTAAAAAAGGAGCCGTATGAAGCTCAAATGGCTTATTTGTTTTGCTTTTCTTTTCTTGACCAAACCTGTTGCCGCTATGGAGGAACAGGTACCTGTGGTCGAGAGTAATAAACTATCAAATCCCAATTCTATACTTGAGCACAAAATAAGGAATAAAGAGGAGAAACTGAATAATCTAAAAGCAGTCGCCCATCCATATAATATAGTATTTGGTTGCGTGAAAGGTGCAGGTGTTACCATACCTATGGGGCTCATAGTGGCCTTTTTCATCTTTGTTTTCAATAGTCCCCTGTGCCATGATTAATAAAACATAAGAAGAAACTCATGATAAAAATCATTAGAATAATGCTAATTACCGGTTTTATTGTTTGCCTGCCCCTTAATGGTGGCCAAGAGGATACTGTAATACGCGTTGAGCCTGCAAAAACAGTGCAAGAGCTACAAACCGAGCTTTCCAACATGAAACTGGCAATAGTAGAATATAAAGTGAATCCAAAATATAAACGGGACGTACGTTTCGCCAACATCACGTACGCGGGCAGTATCATCGGTTCTTTTATCCTAAGCTCGATCCTTTTTACTTTCCTATGCTTTCAGTACAAAACCACCTGCTAGCGGCTCAGCCGCCCCAATCAACTATTTTGGCTACAAACAGAAAATAAATGCCGTTAAACAGAGACAATTTGTCAACCTGCCTAAGTCATGCTATTCTTTCAACCAGTACGCATATCAGGTATAGCGTTATACCTTGATAGTTCCGCGTAAAAACAACCCTATAACCACGTCTGCCGCAGACGACCTTACGCCACACGGCAAGGAGTTCATTTTAATGTCAAAAGAAGTTATACGTCCCGAGCAGTTTGCCCATAGCAAAAGCAAAATGTTGCTCGACGAAGCACTAATTACCACCCCTGCTCAGCAAGAAGAGTTATCTGCGCTCTACAGCGGATTACTCGACAGCTTTCAGCCAGGAAAAATCGTCAAGGGACACGTCATCAAAGTTGACTCTGACGGCGTTTTGGTCGATATCAATTATAAATCACGTGGTTTAGTTCCTAAATATGAATTTACCGCCCATGAACTCAAGACACTCAAAGAAGGTCAAGAAATTGAAGTTCTTTTAGAAACGCTTGAAAATGCCGAAGGCATTGTGGTGCTCTCTTACGAGCAAGCAAAAGCTATGCGCGCATGGGATGCTATTGTTAAACTCTTTGAAGAAAACAAGCCGGTTGAAGGTATCGTAACGCACAAAGTCAAAGGTGGCTTGAACGTTGATATCGGTATTCCAGCATTCTTGCCAGGATCACAAATCGATCTGCAGCGCGTAACTGACTTTGATCAATATGTTGGCCAAACAATCGCCGCATTCATTTTAAAGATCAACAAAAAGCGTGGCAACGTCATCATCTCTCGTCGTAAATATTTGAGCAGCCAACGTTCTGATGCGCGCAAGAAAATTCTTGATACGCTGCAAGAAAGCCAAATTATTCAAGGTACCGTCAAAAATATCACCAACTACGGTGTGTTTATCGACATCGGCGGCGTAGATGGTCTCCTGCATATTATCGACATGACGTGGGGACGCATTGCACACCCAAGTGAGATGGTAAAAATTGGTGACACTGTTACCGTTAAAGTCCTCTCCTTTGACAAAGAACATGAAAAAATCTCTCTGGGCCTCAAGCAATTGAGCGAAAATCCATGGGCAGATATTGATCAGCATCTTAAGGTGAGTGATCGCCTTAAAGGCACCATTGCAAGCATTACCGATTACGGCTTATTCGTAGAAGTAGCGCCGGGCATCGAAGGCCTCGTGCATATTTCCGAAATTTCTTGGACCGATCGCATTAATAATTTGCATAATCGCTTTTCAGTTGGCCAAAATATTGAAGTTTTGGTTGTGTCCATCGACAAAGCGCATCGCCGCATGTCGCTGAGTATCAAGCAGCTTGAGAAAAGTCCGTGGGAAACAATTGAACAAGAGTTCAAAGTTGGCCAAAAGATCAAAGGCAAAATTAGCAACATCATCGATTTTGGTATTTTTGTTCAACTCATGCCAGGCATCGATGGCTTGGTTCGCGTTTCTGATCTGTCGTGGACAGAGCATGTTGACCATCCAGCAAATCGTTACAAAGTAGGTCAAGAAGTAGAAGCGGTCGTGTTAGCAATTGATAAAGAGCACAAGCGCATCTCTCTGGGTATTAAGCAACTACAAGCTGATCCATGGGATACTGCAGAGCAAGATTATCCTGCTAATTCAATTGTTGACGGTGAAATTTCCAAAATCACCAACTTTGGTGCTTTTGTACGCCTCTCATCCGGCATTGAAGGACTCATACACAATTCCACCTTACAAGAAGATCAGGGCAAACGCGCTGAAGATCTGTTGAAAGTTGGTCAAAAAGAACAGTTCAGAGTCATCAACGTTAATAAAGAAGAACATAAACTTGGTTTGAGCATGCGTCTTGAAGGTCGCAAGGAAGAGTCATCTCGTCCAGCACCAGAACGCAAACGCCAAGAACGCTCTTCAAACAATCAACATCGAACAAACAATAGTGGTAATAACTACTCTGATGATCAAGGATCGTCAGCACCAGTAAATCAACCATCCCGTATGAAGAGTGCACTGCAAGTAGCCCTTGAAGAAGCTATGAGCAAAAACGACAAAAAAACTGATAAGGATTAAACGCATGGCACAAGAACGCACTTTTGCGATGATCAAACCTGATGCAGTCAAAAAACATTGCGTCGGTAAGATAATCAGTATGATTGAAGACCACGGCTTTGAAATTTTGCGATTGCAAATGGTACACCTGACCAAAGAAAAAGCTGAACGTTTTTATGCGGTGCATAGTCACCGACCATTTTTTGGCGAATTGGTTTCTTTTGTTATTTCAGGTCCGGTAGTTATCATGGCACTTGAAAGAGACAACGCAGTAGCGGCATGGCGCAAGCTCATGGGGCCTACCAATCCCGCTGATGCAGAGGCAGGCACAATACGCAAAGAGTTCGGTACCGACATTGGCAAAAATGCCACTCACGGTTCTGATGCCACTGAGACGGCATGCGAAGAACTTGGTTTGTTCTTTCCTGACCTGGCGTAAATTAGTTAGTCATTTTCAAGAGGGTGAATCAAGTAATTTGATTCACCCTCTTTGGTTTGGAGTACGTCTTTCTCTTCCCATCATTTTGCCGATGTCGGGAAAACGATCGAAAACTAACGGCTGAAAATCATTTTGCCCATTTGACGCTTTAGCCGATTTTACCTACACTTTCTCAAGTAAAATACCGTTATTTCATGCCGGATAATTCATTATGATAAATTTAAGATGCGCCGAGTTCACCGTAAACCTTATAACGACGTTAATGGTATATTTTTTCACCATTAGCATTGCCGGTGCATTTCGCGCATGGGTTGCCAGCAAAATGGGTGATGATACCGCCAAAGATGCTGGTTTTCTCACTTTAAATCCATTTGTACACGCAGACCTGTGGGGAACGATCCTGGTGTGCCTTACCTCCTTTGGGTGGAGCAAATATATTCCTATTAATCCGCACAATATTGATGGCAGCGTTCGCTCGCTTGGCATACGCACAGGATGGCGCATACCAAAACTTATATGCGCTTATTTATCAGACACCGCCATCTACTTTGGACTTGCACTCATTTCCTTAGTAACACTCATTATGATATTTGGGCCATTTATTCTTTATGTAGCCCCTGCAATGCTTATCAATCGCGGCATGTCACATCTTATTCTGGCACATGCATTTCCAAGTTACTCTTCACTGACCATCGTTGTCGGATTTATGTTGATGGTTATCACCTATCTGACTATTGCGCTGGGAGTTCTTGATGGCATTATCAACTCGTGTCATCTAGCGCTTGCCTTGTGTTCTGACCATTCTCCTGAGTTGGAGATGCATTATGGCTATCTCATTCTGATTCTGCCAATCATTATAATCATGCTTTTTGCCGCCTCATTGCGCTTTTTAGTAACCAAAAGTATTATCTTATGTGGCTGGTTGATTGCTCATATTCTGGGTCTTGCATAATTCGATGAGGTAGATAGTTTTATGGTTGATCGTTCTCTGATAACCCGCGTACATGAAGTAATTCCTTTAGCAGAATACCAGCGCAAAATCGCTCGTGGCAAACCGCTTATTATCAAACTTGGCATTGATCCGACCACACCAGATTTACATTTAGGACATGCGGTTGTATTAGATCAACTGAGAAAATTTCAAGATGCAGGACATACCATCATCTTTTTAATTGGTAATTTTACTGCTCAAATTGGTGATCCTACCGGTAAATCAAAAACACGCCCACCACTGACTACGCAAGAAGTTGAACAGAATGCGCAAACCTATCTGGCGCAAGCAGGAAAAATTATCGATACCAATAAGGTACGCGTTGCCTACAATGCGGATTGGCTTGCAACACTCAAATTTGATGATCTACTAAAGTTGTGCTCAAAAGTTACTGTAGCACGCTTGATTGAACGAGAAGATTTTGCGAATCGGTTAGCTACGCAACAACCAGTTGGCATGCATGAATTGCTTTACCCATTAATGCAGGGGTACGACTCAGTCGCCTTAAAAGCGGATATAGAAATTGGTGGCACCGATCAAACATTTAATATGCTCATGGGCAGACATTTGCAGGAACATTATGGCCAAGAACCGCAGGTCGTGATTACAATGCCACTCTTAGAAGGCACTGATGGCGTACACAAAATGTCAAAATCGCTGGGCAATGCCATTGGATTAACTGAGCAGGCAGATCAAGCGTACGGTAAATTGATGTCTGTTCCGGACGCGTTAGTAAGCCGTTATCTTTCTCTGTTAGCAGATTACTCATCTGATAAGATAAATACGCTCATAGCAAATACGCGAAACGGTAAACTGTCTGCTATTGATTTTAAAAAACATATGGCTCATGTAGTGATACAAAAATTCTGGTCACCACAAGAAGCTGATCAAGCACAACAAACGTTTAGCGACCTTCATCAAAAAAGAGATTATGGTGCGGCACCCGAATTTAAGCTACCTCCTGGATTTGCAAACCCGGTATGGATTGTTGATCTTTTAAAAACTATCGGCGCTACGAAAACATCATCCGATGCGCGACGCTTATTAGAAGCTGGCGCGGTTACGATTGATCAAGAATGTATCAAAGATTTTAAAGCGATGATCATGTGGCAACCGGGCCAAATCATTCGTGCAGGTAAATTGCATATTTACAAACTTGCGTAAACCCTGAGCGAGCAACTTAGAGGGAAAAACCCTCTAAGTTGCTCATGCTTATTGTCACTAGGACCCAATGCAAGTACTGCATTTACAAAAAGGCCTTTTGAATCAAGTGAGAACTTCAACCCTTGCTTAAGCCCAATGATCAGCCCCCCCCCCCGTAACCAAGATCAGAAGGACCAAACCAAATAAGAAGATCGGGATTGGTACGGCCTCGGACCTCCCTCATACCTAAATAAACAAAGAAGCGCAAACCAGTTTTTGGGTTTCTAAAAGCCACTGGTTGTATAGCGGGCTGATCACCTCCTACCATTTTAACAAAATCTATACCTACTGATTCACCGTCTAAACTTTTCAATGCAATCCAAATATCGGTTGGCGTCCATCTGACAATAAAGTCAATTCTTCCTGCTGGTGTACTAAAAGTAAAGTGAGCATCACAGCTCGAATCGAGCGGCATACCGTCTCTTTGCAAACCTGCTATTGGATAAGGTGACGTCATGCTTATTCCAATTGGAATTCCTAACGGCGGTGGCGCCATCGATAGAAATAGTACATTATAACCAGCTGGTGGATTTACTATCTGAACACCTTCATACGTTACTACACCATAAACAGGATCCACTTGATTCCCTACCACAACAATTTGTGATACTCCCGGTGGGATCTGTGGATTTGTAGGACCTGAATTCGGGTTGCTTGGGTCTATACCAGGTGGATATCCCATTCCTGCAGAAAGAATAAATTTAATTATTTCCTGAGCTATTTGCTTAGCACTGGCGAGCGGATCCTTTAAATTTAATCCTGGAATAGTGAGTGTTTTAATTTGTTGCCCACTAGCCCAATTAAAGGTAACGGTTACCGTTACTGTTGGTAATTGCAAGGCCTTTACCTGAGCCGCCGTCAAGTTACCAGTAATTTTGTTTATTTGCACCATAGTAACAACGTCCATAAACTCATCTACTGCTTTAAATAATGCTTGTGGTACTTTTGCGGCAGCATTAACGACACTGAGCCCTAGTTGCAGTATTTGTTTATGGAGTGCATCAATATCTGCATCTAGATTTTTTGTCCAGCTTGTTACACACCCTTCAAAACCTTTTTGGCTGAAAATACTATTATTCTTACATTCTTGTTCATAATACGCCGCCGCATCTCTTTTTTGATCAATACTTTTCTGGAGAGCATTGATTTGTTTGATAAGATCACCAGCCTCTTTGTTAAATGCATCTTGTACCGACTTAGACCACTGCTGTAACTCATTGTGTATAGCTGTGTTAACCTTATTCATTGCATCTGGCAAACCGTTATCAACGGTAAAGTCAAGCTGAAAATCATTTACATTAGAAAGTGGTAATTGCACATTTCCTGTAGCCTGGAATGCACCCAATGCAAGTACTGCATTTACAAAAAGGCCTTTTGAATCAAGTGAGAACTTCAACCCTTGCTTAAGGCCAATAAATGGAATTGTAAACAACGCGTTAATTTCAGCATGTGGCGCTTCGGTAGCAGAAACACCTATATCAAATGATGCTGGCGTATTATTACCATTCATGCCAGTAAGGGAGAAGATATTAGGGATTACTATCGGATCAATGGTACCTTTTCCATCTATCACAAAGTTAAGTTCTGGTGTGCAATTAATATCAATGCTGCCAGTAAGACCTGCTATATTCATTTTACCAATCGCCCTAAGCCCTTTCTTTACTCGTGGCAACGGCGCCGGCAGCTCTATGCCAGTTGGTGCTATAGCTAGTTCTAGATCAGTAAATGTAATGACTGGTAGATTTGCGTTATCCAGCTTACTTGGCGATTGACCTGCAGAGATAATCATTTTTTTAAGCAGGCTAATAATCTGGCTTAAACTAATCTGACTTACTTTGGCTGAAAGACCAAATTGCGGACCAACCTGATCTGGATTATCGCCACCAAGAAGCTGAATAGCTGCCTCTGCAGCAACCTTTATGGTGGTTTGATTGTTCCCTTCACCCAGTACGAATGTACCGCCAATTACTACGCCCGTAACAGGAATACCCAGCTCTAATGTTACCGCAAGAACCTCATATTCCCATTCAAGCGCTACGCCCAAGTCACCAAGCGCTAACCACTTTTCACCAAATGCAGGCGAATACATGCCCGCCATCACCCCATATATTCCCGCTTTTGTCGGGCTTACTGTGCCACCTAATGTAAACGCAAGTGATTGTGCCTGAGAAACTAATCCTATCGTTATCGTACTCTCAAAGCCAATCTCCAAACTCACTGGCACAACAGCTAAGACAACATTATCTAATTTTATCGATTGAATAATAGCAGGCGGATATTTCATTTTTCCTTGCTTGTACAGCGCCCCAAAATCAACCTTTATGTCTAACGGCAACAATATTCTAAACGTTGTGCCTTTAATAGTAGGCGGAATAAAAACACCTGCATTTAATTCGCCTACTGTTTTCCATTTGATATACTTGTTGCCTAATTTATTCAAGAACGTTTGTACATTACTTAAAAATGCATTTTCAATCCGAACATTAGCAAGCATATTTAAGCCAGAACGTTCAACTTCTACCGCCGTTAATGGATCTAAGTACGTGTATGTACTCAAGACCAGACGCAAACCACCCCACTTTACCGAGTCCAATTTACTCAGGCTTGAATCGAGGGATGTATATTTAAAATTCTGGGCAAGAACAACTTCAAGTACATCCCCACCACTCGTAGCGTAATAATTAAGGGGCATATTGGTTGCACCAAGTATGTCCACCACACCACTCAGTGTATAACCAGACCCACCGAAAGGAGCAACACCATCTTTAAGCACCGCATTTTTAAGCATAATATTGTTTAAAAAATCGAATAATTTTGGCGGTGCGCTATTTTTAATGGTCACCAGTATAGTAGGACTTACACTATTTAATACTGCCGTCAGATTAATAGTACCTTTGCCAGCCGTAATCGCTTTTTGGATAGCATCTCTTACGGCATCTGCTACTAACGATTGTGCGCCAAAACCGATAGACAAAAGAACGCACAAAAACATTCCTAGATATTTTCGTCCACCTATATTCATTACTTACCCTTACTCGCTAATGCCACAAGCTTTCTTAACTTTTAATCCACAGCCTAGCGCGCCGCATATTCATAGTGCAATATTTGTAAAAAATAAATGACTACAACATGTATTGCTTTGAACAAAAAATTACGTTATTTTCCCAACAATAAATACGCTGGGGACCAAAAAAAGGAGATGGCATGCAAAACAACTACTTTATCAACGTAGCTATTCGTTTTTTATGCATAGGAGTTATTGTCACGACACTTTTCGTCTGCCGGTTTAGCAAAGGAATGGAGAAAGAAGCCGATTTACCCAACAGTGAAAAAAATGAAAAAGATGATAGCGCTACGACAGAACCACCATTACCAGTACCAGGGGTAATAGAGGCGGCAAAAAATGGTGATCTAAAAATAATGAAGACATTACTCGGCCTTAATTTGGGCATAAGCATGCGTGATGCTAACGGTTATCAACCGTTACATCACGCCGTTGACAGTAGTTACATACGCAGCAGATGTACCGCACCTCATGTTAAACCAAAAAAGCTCTATCAGACAGGCAAAAGTATCATTAGACTTCTTCTCCACCGTAATGCACCGGTCAATGATCTGACAACAGATGGTCACTCTCCTTTATCATTACTATTCATTAAAACTGATTTTACCAATGCAGATAATAGACATTGGACCTATCAGGTTGCAAAAATATTACTCAAACACGATGCTAATACCCATCAAAAAATAGTTAGTCACGAGGTAGAAGTAAATAAAGAGATGCTTATGGAGCCAAGCATATATGAATGGGCATGCCAAAAACTCGATAGTAAAACATTCAATGGAACTTCTGATTATCGAATGGCAAAGCTTATTAAAGCCAAAGGGGAAGAAACACTGGCAAAAATGGTCCGTGTGGAATCAGATGAAGCTCAAACAACGTAGTATCTGATGATGAGTTATGCATGGCGTTTGTTCTGCATGCATCACCACGCGCGATAAATGATTACCAAGTGCCGTCAAACAAAGCCTGACGTTATCCTGCTCCATAAGATGCGCCAGCGCATAAGCACTTATTTTTTCGGATGAACCAAGTAGCGTTACCGATGTTGCCACATCAACGGTGGCAATATCGGTAATATCGATCATGGTTAAATTCATGCAGATGCGACCAATTACCGACGCATACTGACCATTAATAAGCACTACTGCTTTATTGGACAAACGGAAATCGTATCCGTCATAATAACCAACCGGCATAATGCCAATTTTTGTGGTCCGTTTTGTTTTAAATGTTTTTTTATAACCGACAAAACTGCCAGAAGCAACTTCCTTTATCGCTATGATGCTCGTTTTCCAGGTGAGAATTGGTATCAGATCAATGCTAGGCATACGCTGCTTTGCCGCCAAAAAAGTAGATTGAGACGGCCATAATCCGTACAGCGCAAGTCCCACGCGAAATAAGGTATTCATTGGTAGATCGTGCGACAGCGTTGCCGCAGAATTTGCACTATGCACCCACTTAAAATGCCAGCCATGCTGCGCACAGTCAGTGACTACCTTATCAAAAAGTACCAATTGCTCAACGGTGTATGATTGGTCAGCATTGTGTGCATCTGCAAGGTGCGTTGCAATGCCCTGAATATCTAAGTGACGCAACTGCTTGAGCTGTGCGATCGTAGAAACAGCGTCCGCAGGCATAATGCCGAACCGAGACAAACCGGTGTCTATTTTAAGATGAACAGCAAAGATGCGATTATTAACCCGTCCAATTTCATTGAGTTCATACAAAAGACGTAAGTCACCAGTCATAAATGCTACTGCATCATCGGCGTGTGCCGGAGGCACATCAACAATACCCAACACTAAAAGCGGTTTTTTTATCCCCGCCGCCCGCAACACCAATGCTTCCGAAAGCGATGCACAACAAAGAAAGGCCACACCATCATCAGCCTCAAGCAACTGTGCTATGCAAACGGCACCATGACCATACGCATTACTTTTAATCACTGGCGCGAGTGCCCGATTGTGCACGATCTGTTTAAACTGGCTGATGTTGTGATAAAGTGCGTGTTTGTTGATCTCAAGCCAGGTGTGCATTAGACCTCAACTTAATTTTCGAGCTAATAAAAAGGGGCAGGCTAAGCCTGCCCCTTACTGACTGCTTTGTTATACCTACCTTATTAGCTTATAGTAACGGCAATCTTTTTTGCCACTTTTACTTCTTTTGGCAGCGTGATAGTAACTATTTTGGCTTCGGTGTTGTAGTTAACTTGGGCATCCTCTAGCTTGATTTTGCCATTAAAGCTCTGAGCATATGACTCTTGGCAGAAGCTAACGTAATTGTATGATGCCTGAACTGCGTCCTGCTCATCAGATTCTTCTGATTTTATCTGTTCTTGGGTGACGTGTTCTTGCAATGATTTTTCCAATGAGATCAAGAGAACACCATCTTGCGCTGCACACCGTATTTGCGCCCCATCAATATCGATGGTCAGTTGATTCTCTTCTTCTTGCCAACCCGCTTCTACCCCGTTGGTGGCAACTTCAGTCAACTGAAGCGTAACTGCTTGAGCATCCTCATTGATGTTAAGCTGATTGTACCATTTTTTTGGTTCGACTAGCTTTGTGTTCTCTCGTGCAAGAGTATCGAATTGTTCTTGAACTTGTTTATGCATTTGATGTATCTGATCAATCTGTTCAAACATTTCTTGAAATAGATTGTTCATATGAATAAACGGATCACGTTGATGATGCCGCGCTTGCACTGCCACACTGGCAACAAAGCCTAACCCTAGCGCAGCCAACATGCATTTTTTGTGAAAAATCATAGAGATTACCTCCTGAAAATAGGGTAAGACTTATAAAATTACGATCAGCATTGATCTTAACATAGGTAATTGAGGCAATCAATGCCCCTGGGAATAGCAAAATTCCTCTTTTACCGGTAATCTTAAAGAAGTCCAACAGTGTAGTTCCTTTTTTACGGGTATAGCATGAAAAAACAGATAAATACGAACAGTACCGCCAAGAAAAATGTGCCTGAAGGGGAACTCGTTTTTGGTATCCACAGTATTATTGAACTTTTAAAGGCCGGCCGCAGAAAGCTTCTCTCCATCTACACCACTAAACCGGTACCTAAAGGGTGGGAGCAACTTGAAAAGGTACTGCCCAAATACCCGATCAACATTCAATACGTAGAACGTGACGTGTTGCACCGGATTGCCCAAACAACTGACCATCAAGGGGTAGTTGCCTGGGCGCGTCCATTTGCCTATCGTAAAAAACCGTTTGATGCCAAACAGCAGCCACTACTGGTACTCATTGATGGAGTACAAGACCCGCGCAACTTGGGAGCCATTATTCGCTCGGCATACTGCACCAAGGCGGATGGCATTGTTATTTGTAAAAAAGGAAGCGCGCCACTCAGCGCTATTGCACTTAAAGCATCTGCAGGCCTTGCTGAATATTGCGAAATTTACGAGGCACCTTCTGCTCAAGCAGCTGCGCAAGAACTTATTAATGCTGGTTACAAATTGTACCTGACCACTTTCGATGGTGAAAGCGCTTTGGATTGCACGTACCAAACACCACTGTGCATCGTCATTGGTGGCGAAGCGTTGGGCATCAGCAAAGGACTCTTGTCTGCGGGCACTCATATAACCCTGCCACAACGCACGTCAGACATTTCTTACAACGCTTCAGTTGCTGCTGGCATTGTGTTATTCCTGGCTGCCACACAATTAGGCCGCTTAAAATAAAATTATTGTAATTCAATACATCCCCTGGGAAGATGAGACATAATTTCACTTTTTTCTAGAAAGAGATAACTATGTCTGCTCTATCCACAGTAGCAATCATCTGCGCGACAGTAATGTTTCAACCAATCATCTGCATGGAAAAAATGACTGATGAGGAATCAGTAAAGGTATTTTCTGGCAATTCTCAACAGTACTGGCAAAACAATCTCGAAACGTTGGCAAAAGTTATTAATCAACAGATCGAATTAAATCATCCCAACACGATAGACATGCTTCTTAAGAAAGTAGTTATGGATCCCACTACTCTTAAAGTAAATAATGTATCGCTACTGCATCGTGCGGCATATCATGGCCACTTAAAAGTTTTCACGACACTAGCTGGGTATAGCGGTAAAAACTATCAGCATATTAAAGATAATATAGAATGGACTTCTCTAAATTATGCAGACTGGGGCAGTGATGAAAACGCTCAGAGAATATTTGGACTTCTTGATGGCAAAACCTCAGCCGGTAATGAGCATGAAGCCATCAAACTCCTCCTTGCACAGAAAAAACCTGAAGAAGAGTCAAAGCAGAAAATTAAAGTACCACCATTGTTATCTTTTTTATCTAATGGCGGCAAATAACGGCATTCGCATCCGGAATCCATGAACCGGCGGCAATAGCATTTTTGAGCTGATGGTAGCAATCGTAGAAGCGTGCATCGTATGCCGACAATCGCTGAACAGTACCGTTAATAATCACAAGCGGATCAATCCCACGAAATTTCGATTTGATTAATCGCCGTGGCACCGAGTTAGTCGTACATCTATCAAGCGTGCAACTGGCAATGGTGCACACTAATTCTTTGACCACTGACTCTTGTATGGCACACAACTGACACCAGAGGTCATCGTCAGTACCCTGAGCAAACGCGTCAACTGAAAGTAGGTTATGCTCGATGGCATAACGCAACGCGCATGCAGTCCATTCATACTCAGCATTATTCCAGGCGGAAGCAAAAATATGCTCCGTCAGATATAAAGAACTGTCGGCAAAGAGCCGCGCCGCATGGTGGTCTGAAAAGAGCCAATGACCATCCTGCCAGGTAAGTGACGCAAGAATATGTTCAACATCTTTTTGTGTTAACTTATTTTCGCGATATGCACCAAACAATGTATATTCAAGCCGATCAGCACACACATCCGGCAACTCCTGCTCGAGCATGGTGCACATGCCATTATGCGGATTGATGACATCAATGGATATACCATGCCGAGCAAGAATTTCGGCAACATCCGTATTCTGCAAAAATGCAACGAAGATATCGTCTTGATACGCTGCACCATTTTTTTCAACTTCAAGTACACCGCGCGTGTTCGGTTTGCAATAAAGATAGTCAGCAACGTGTGAAAACGCTGTGTGCGAAACATCATGCAACAAGCCGGCAATCTGCTCCTCTAATGAGGCATCAAACCGCCGCAACAGCATAAAAACTCCTACCGAATGATCATAGCGTGTGTAATCGTATCGCTTGTGCGTGTAGTGCACTACGCCATATTGATTAATACCACGCAATCGCTGCAACGCTTTGCTTTCAAGCAGATCGATGAGCACCGGTTCGGCCACTAAACATGAACCGTAAAGCGGATGGCTAATTTCGCGCCCTTCTGATGCGCATAAAGCAGTAGCACATACAAATAAGAAAGTAATGAGTAACATCATAGATCAGCCTTTCGGTAGGGTTGCACACGTCATGTCTAAGGAATCTGCTTACGATAGGTAAAACAGGGTAAAAAGTCAATGCGCATACTGCCAGAGGAATGATTCCAACGCCAACTCGGATAAGGTCTGAGAGCAAAGGGCGCCCCAGCTCATCGCAACGACGACTGGAAGCTACATTAGCTACTTATTATTAATTTTTTTTATGTTGTTTTCTTATCCCCAGTTCCCCCTTCCCCTTTATTTATTCAGAATAGACAGTATGATTAATAAAGAGCACTATATAACAATAATCAAATTCTATGAAAATATTTCAACCAATCAAATTTATTCACCAAATACAACAAGGACATCATGAACTACTCGAAAACAGCATTTACCATCTTTGCACATCTACTGCTCTTGGCTTTCTCGCCTATCAGCGCTATGGATTCTGGCAAACCATCAGTTCATCTCATGCTTGCTAAGGCGGCCCTCAAATTGCATGAAGGCGAATTTATCGAGCTACTCACGCAGCATACTGCGGCACATCAATGCCTAGAAGTACGAAATCTGGTCATCCAAAATAACTTTTCAGATGCTATGCATCAGCTGATTGCTCAAGAACAAGAAGCCAACCAGCAGCTGCCTGCGTTACAACGCTGGCTCCATGCGGCATCTTTTGCTGGCAATAAGACGCTGGTCGAAGAGCTTTTAAGCGAATATGGCAGCGAATTTACTATGGCTGATTTTGAGATGGCGATAGAAAATAGTGCAGTAGGAAATAGCTTATTTAATCAAGGACGCCGTCGGGCAGGCTTACCCGTCTTTATGCCAAGCGCCAATCATGAGCAAGTATGCAAGCTACTTGCATGCTGTGCGGATGAATATCGTTATGAGGAATCAAAAAAAGATCAACCTCTTACGATCCCTTCGCAAGATTTTCTTAATGCCATTAAGCAGCTAGAAGAAGCGGCGTCTAAGAATTAGCGATTAATAAGACTTAACAAAAAAGGGCTTCTCACGCGAGAAGCCCTTTTTTAGTAAGATCTTAAGTTAGTTAAATTACGTTAATAGATTCTAAGAACTTCATGCTTGCTACGGATGCTACGAAGAACGTATATCCTAATTCAACTGGCTTTTTCTTATGAACTAATGCTTCAGCTACCATACCTCCAGTAGTAACCACAGCAGCACCCTTTATAAAACGTTGAAAAGGTGTATCAAAGGACAGACCGTCAATCTTGTCCTTAGGACCAAATTTGAAGAAATAGTTAGCTAAGAATGCAGTAGTACCACTTAAAGCGATTGGCGCAATAGTGTTGACCAGAGTAGGATAACTTTGCTGTATGCCAATGAGCTTTGTTTTAGACGTGGCAAGAAGACGGGTTATCTGATTAGCAATCTGATTGGTAGCCTCAATCGAATGCGCACCAACGGTCAAACTGCCCGCTAGCAGCATTGCTATAATTCGCTTATTCATAAAATACCTTTCATAAATGTATTTTTTTAAAATATACTCATTATCAGGGTAGCAAATAGCAATAAAAGGACAAGGCACCCCCACCCTACCGCTATTTAACTTTTTACCATAAATATTCTATGCATGGCCCGCCTTTAGGCCGCTTTTAGCCCGAATGGGCGCTCTGCGAGCCAACTTTTGTCCCAACTGAGGCCAACTATTCTTTTATTCCCTCTTAAAATGCTATTATTTCATTTAGAATTTAAAATCGGGAATATAAGGACATAAAAGGGCCTTTATACCCCGGCGAACAACCATAGTGTTCAAAAAAGCGCTAAAGAAAGGAAAACCTATGAAAAACCTTAACATAGCAGTAGCCATCGCATTAATCAGCATTTTTTCTGGCAGCCTCCAGGCCTGCCGTTTGACTATTATTAATGACACTGCCGACACAATCGTCTTAAGCCCGATCGATGAAGGGCAAACGCCGGTAACATTAGCAGCTGGCGACACAAAATTTTATGGCGCAGAGCACCAACATGCGCACTTTAGCATCATGAAACAGGATGCCACTGGCACCATGATGTGCCTGCGCGTTATTCAGCAAACTGCTTGTGCCTCACAGCAGGCAGCCGCCGGTTTTAAAATTAGCGACCTACTTGCCGATCCAGTCAAGGCTACGTTGGCCAAAATATTTGCCTTTAGTGCCTGTGAACGCAAACGTAAATAACAATTAACAAGGTTTAAATAAAAAGAGACCCCACCATGAAGATCACCCTACAAAAATATCTGAAATTTCCCGCCCTGCTGATTGCACTCTTACTGGCAGCGCCAATCTGGGCAGAGGCAAATCCTGCTCTAGCTGAGCAAGAAAAATTCATTGCTGCAACTTATAATTCTTTTGGATTATCCCGTTCAGCTTCGGCAGCTGAGGTTCAAAAGGCCTTTCAGGACAAAATTAATGCAATAGAGCAAGCCCTTAACAGCCCAGATCTTACACCAGACCAAAGAGATAGGTTTATTCAAGGGAAAGACAAATTAGAACGAACCTACAAAAGGCTTGCAGAAATAGAACCTGGAAAAGGCCACAGCCCTACCTTGACAAAGAGCCAGAGCAAACAAACATCAGAAACCAAAGAAAGATTCCTTACTGAAGCTTACGGCGCGGTAAAACTACCACGGACTGCTTCGGCAGCTGAGATACAAGCTGCTGTTGAAGCAAAAATAGACTTGGCCGAACGAGCCCTCAGAGAGGGGAAACTTACTGACGAGCAGAGAGCAACGTATCTTAAGGCTATCGACACATTAGAAGAAGCCTATGCGCTATTACGTGAACTAGAGCCGGATAAAAATCTCGATGTCTTAACACGAAATCAGTACAAAAAAGCAGCTGGGCCAACCACTACTCCAGGTTTCAAACCATCCTTTAATTTCAACATGGAAAGTCCACGTAATCTGTACGAAATGTTGGGAGTTCCATACAATGCGTCACAAGATCAAATCAACAAAGCCATTGGGGAATTTAGACGCTGGGCTGCAGAAAACCCGGATAAAGAAAAACAAGAAGTGTACAAGAACTTGGCCAATACGGCAGCAGATTCACTGGGTGATGCCAACGCGCGCAAGGGTTATGACTCTGCCGTCAGAAATGCTGAAAAAGATCGGTTACTGGCCGGTATGATGCAAAGCGCATTATCTGCTGGTAAAATCAACATGAATGAATTAAAGGAATTCAACTTCCTTAATATTTTTGTTAATAAGATCGCCTCATTCATTCCACAAAAAGATGTCACTGTCATTAAGAATTTAGTGATTAGAACACCGACATTTGTTGATGCACCAATTGTTAAAGTGGGTGAAGTCGCATTCGCCGTTGCCGGTTCCATTATTTACAATGGCGCTGAAACTGAAATCAAAGCGGTGTTCATGCGGCAAAAGACGGGCGATTACGGCGTAAGTATCGCTATCGCATTACCATCAACATGGAACTTTTACAAAGAATATCCGGTGATCGCAAAGCTTGATGAATTGGCACTGCTCTCACCTCGTATGATTTTTTCAAACTTTAATTATATCGATGAACAATTGGGCAGCGTGAAAAAAGGTCTGAATTTTGTTGCACGCCTCAATTTAACTGGTCCACTCGCAAAATTCCAGCAAGCACTCAGAACATGGGATTCGTATCTGACCGTTAAAGGTGGCGACTTCGTGCTCTCAGGTGTTATCACCCCAGACATAGTCAGCTCATCATTTGCCTTCAATTTACCATTCAACATCGGTGTTGATTTCAATGACTTATACAAACGAGGCAAATTAAAATCTAAGCCAACTTCAATTTCCAACATTATGACCGGTAACTGGGAAGTCAGCATAGTGCCTTCTACGCTGGAAACAAGTGTAAAAGCGGGCGTGATTTTGGGCTTAGTCACCCAGGTAGAACCATTGCTCCTGAATGGTATTGTTTCATATTCTCCACCATCAAGCGCTACCGTTGCTGCTGAAATGTTGGGCATGTGGGATCCTGCATTCGGGTTAAGCTGGTTGGGATTAGGAAACTTCGCTATTGAAGTAATGTATGACCCGATCGTAACCGCTGCTCTTTCTGCAGCGCTCCTCCTGCCAATTCCTATTAGCGGCTTAGGTTTGCAAGGTACTTTTGGCTTTGGTGAAGGTGCCGATAGAGTTACTACTTCCGTTGCAGGCAAAATTGCCTTTAGCGCACCGGACGCAGGTCAGCCACTGCCAATCCCGGAATTCATCTTACAGGGTTCAGTAAGCAAAATAAATTTCACCAGCTTTATACAATTACTTGGCAAAATGGTTGGCAAGCCTGCCAGCGTTAGTAATATTCCTGCCATACAACTTTCTGATGTATTGCTCATGGTTGCCCCTACCGGCGGCTCAATTGGCAGTACCTCGTATCAACAAGGGGTAGCAGCACGCGGTGCTATGCGAATCGGATCATTTGGCGGATTCCTTGACGTTGCCGTCAGTAACGCATCAAAAATGCTGCGCGGTGCTGGTTCAATCTCCAGCATC
>Ga0207087_1008_pt2 | contig 43200 bp, 36 predicted proteins | sample Alteio_BWMinHeat_51_FD_153544 | JGI IMG/M metagenome (GOLD analysis project Ga0207087, IMG submission 153544) | Enriched cells from forest soil in Barre Woods Harvard Forest LTER site, Petersham, Massachusetts, United States -... | ecosystem: Environmental > Terrestrial > Soil > Temperate forest >... | reverse complement strand
CCAGGCGCTGGGAGACGACGGCCTTCAAGGTGGCGGCAAGCTGCAAACGAATCTGTTTCTGCTCTGGGGGAGGGAAGACGGCGATAATACGCTGGATGGTTTCGGTCGCGTCGAGAGTGTGCAGGGTCGAAAGCACCATGTGGCCGGTTTCCGCGGCGAGCAGCGCGGTGGAAATGGTTTCGAGGTCACGCATTTCGCCGACCAGAATCACGTCGGGGTCCTGACGGAGGGCAGCGCGCAAGGCGGTGGAAAAGTTCGCGGTGTCCACTTCCACTTCGCGCTGATTGATGAAACTCTTTTTGTCGCGGTGCAGGAACTCGATGGGGTCTTCGATGGTGATCAAGTGATCGGCGCGGTTGGCGTTGATGCGGTCAATCATGGCCGCCAAGGTGGTGGACTTACCGGAACCGGTGGTTCCCGTTACCAGCACTAGCCCGCGCTGCTCTTCGCAAATTTTGTTAATGACCAGGGGAAGATTCAATTCTTCCGTGGTGCGAATTTTTGTGGGAATGACGCGCAACACCATGCCGACGTTGCCGCGCTGCTGAAAAACGTTGACGCGAAAACGGCCGAGGCCGGCGACGCCATAGGCCATGTCCAACTCCGCCGTTTCCTTGAACTTTTGTTTCTGGCGGTTGGTCATCATGCTGAAGGCCATGGAGAGCATCTCTTCGGGCGTGATGCGAGGGACATCGGTGAGCGGGGCGAGCAACCCGTCCACGCGCAGATACGGGTGATTGCCGACTTTCAGGTGTAAGTCGGAAGCTTTGTTTTCAACAGCGCGACGGAGCAGATCATCAATGCTTACGGACATATCGTATGAACCCCGCAGAAATGCAGCTAATACGCGACATTAGCACCGGCCCGGAGGGGGAACAAGGCGGCTGAGAGAACGGGTTGCGCGGTAGTTAACTGAGCCTAGGGACAGGTCTTTCAGGGAAAAACGTTGGGGCTCAGGCCTTTTTGAGATAGAGCGTGTCGTAGAGCAGGCCGGCGACGAATCCTCCGGCGAGCGGGCCGACCCAGTAGACGCCGTGATTGGCCCAGTGCGTGGCAGCCAGCGCTGGCCCGAAGGCGCGTGCGGGATTCAAGGCCGCGCCGGTGAGCGGTCCAGCGACCAGAATACCCAGGGTGTAAGAGAGGCCGATGGCGAAGCCGGAGATCGAACGAAGCGTCCCCCTTTCATCCACGGCCGTGGCGAAGACCGTCAGCACCAGGAAGAATGTTGTTACCGCCTCCAGAGCGATTCCCGCCCAGCGCGGGAAATCTCTGGCCAATTCCGGCACGCCAAGAGCGACCGCGCGCCAGGTATCTTCGGGGATGACCGCTTTCAACAAGAACGCGGCAGCCGTCGCTCCGGCCAGTTGCGCTGCCCAGTACAGAATCGTGTCTATGGTGCTCAAGCGCTTGGTGACCCAGAAGCCGATGGTGATTGCGGGGTTGAAGTGGCCGCCGGAAATATGTCCCATCGCGGAAACCATGATGGCCATGGCCAAGCCATGGGCGAGAGCGACGCCGAGAAGGCCCACGCCTCCCGTGGTATGTAAATACTGGTCCATGCAGATGGCGCCGGCGCCAAAAAAAATCAGCGCGAAAGTTCCAATAAATTCGGCGACTAGTTTTTGCGCCGTGTTGTACATCGAAAATCCTCCCTGTGGGGAAAGAAAATTGCGCCCGATTCGAACGGCTCAGTGGCAAGGTGCGAAATTGCGTTTGATTCGACCGGCTGCATTTTAGCTGGAATGCGGCGCACAGCGCCAGCAATCTTGACGAGTTTGCGATGCTGCGCGGACAATATTAATTTAGCGGGGGAAGGCCAATTTTTTTCAGCAGTACCGCGAAACGCGGATCGGCTTTCCAAAGTGCATTCAGATCCGCTCGTGCCCGGAGACTGTCCATCCGCGTGTCGCCCTGCTGATAGGCCAGCTCCAGAGCGGCAAAGGAGTGATCCATTTCGCCCAAACCCGCATAGATATAGGCGATGCCAAACCAGGAAACGTATTTCGTCCTCGATTCCTCGATCAACTCGCCGAGGATTCTTCGCGCGTCTTCGGTTCTGCCGGCCTTTGCAAGAGTGTATCCAAGAAAGCCACGGAAGTAGGACGATTCCGGCATGAACTTAACAGCTTTTTCCATCTCCGCAACGCTCTCTGCAGGTTTTTGTTGGGCACCCAAAACTTCGGCGAGACCATAGTGAGCAAGGTAGAAGTTCGGATCCATGTCTAGAATCTTGCGGAATTCTCCCTCGGACTCTGAGTAGCGCCTGGCAAACAGCAAAGCGAAGCCAAGGTTGTAACGGTGAACAGGGATGAACGGTTCGAGACTGACGGCTTTGCGGACTTGCGCAATGGAATCTTCGTAGCGTCCGGTGTCGTAGAGAAAATCCGAATGCCAGGTGCGGGCATAGCTATAAAAGGGGTTCAGCTCGATCGCGCGCTGGAATTCGCGGTCCGCGTCCGTAAAATCCCAATCGAATACGAGATGCACGAGTGCCAATGAGGCATGAGCTTCTGCCAGGGAAGTATCGAGATCGACGGCTTTCTCCGCGCACTGACGGGCCTTTGCGCCTGCTTCCTTGGGGGAGAGAGCTGCCGAATTGCGAGCGAGAGAAAAATATGAATCGGCAAGTCCGGAATAGGCGAGGGCGAAATTTGGGTCTTTCTGGATGGCGTGCTGGAAATAGTCAATCGCCTGGTTCACACCCCCGGCCGTCCGGCGGTTCCAATAGAATCTACCCTGGAGATAAAGTTGGTAGGCCTCCGAATTTTGCGTTGGACTCTGGGCCACGAGATTCCGCTGGGCACGGCTGAGCTTCAGCTTGAGGTTTTGCAAGATGTCCGAAGTAATTTCCGATTGCAAAGTACTCATGTTGGCGAGCTTGCGCTGATACTGCTTGCCCCAGAGTTCACGGTCGTGCTCGGCGTCGATCAATTCGGCGCTAATGGAGAAGTCGTCGGCCTGCTGGGTCATGCGGCCGGTCAAAATGGCGCGCACGCCGAGTTCGCGAGCGACGGCGGGAGGGTCGATGGCCTTGCCCTTGTAGCGGTAGGCGGACATCAAAGAAACGACTTTCAAATTGGGAAGCTGAGAAAGCGTGCTGATTAATCCTTGCGTAATGCCTTCGCTGAGGTACTCCGCATTCGGATCGCCGCTGGCGTTGACGAAGGGCAGAACGGCCAACGAATCAATCGAACCCGAAGCTGCTGGCGGGTTCGGCAATTCCTGGCGGAGGCGATGAAAGCCGTACCAGCCGGCGGCAATGGCCAGCACCACCAGGAACGCAACGGCGAAGTACAGACGCGCTCTGCTGTGGCGCGGAGGAGCAGTTGCCACTGCGGGCACAGCCGCGGTGACGCGCGTGGAGTCTGTATCGCGCTTGAGGCGCTTCAGGTCGGCGCCGATTTCCGCAGCGCTTTGGTAGCGCAGGGAGCGATCTTTCTCAAGGGCTTTCGAAACGATTTCGTCGAAGCGGGTGGGAAGCTTGGGATTCAGGCTGCTGGGGTTCGGCGGCGTGCGCTCGAGGATGGCGTGGAAGATGACGGCGGACGTCGAGCCAGAAAAAGCGACGCGGCCAGTGGCCATTTCGTAGAGGACAGCGCCAAAACTGAAGAGATCCGTGCGCGCGTCGAGTTCTTCGCCGCGCGCTTGCTCAGGAGACATGTAGGCAACGGTGCCCATCGCCAGGCCCGGACTGGTGAGGGCTTCTTCGGTGGTGACTCCCTCCATCGAGCCAACGGTAGTTCCTGGCGCGTTGCCGTCCGGCGCGAGCTTGGCCAGGCCAAAATCCATCAGCTTGGCTTGGCCGCGCGTGGTGATGAAAATGTTGGCGGGCTTGATGTCGCGATGGACGATTCCTTTTCGGTGCGCGGCGTCGAGCGCGTCGGCGATTTGTACGCCGATTTCAAGGAGTGTGTCGAGCGGAAGCGGGCGGCCGGCAATGCGATCCTTCAGCGTTTCGCCCTCGAGCAACTCCATCACCAGAAAGGATTGGCCTTCGAAGTCTTCAATATCGTGAATGGTACAAATGTGCGGATGGTTTAAAGCGGAAGCGGCGCGAGCTTCGCGCCGGAAGCGCTCCAGGGCCTGGGGGTTTTTGTTCAGCTCTTCGGGAAGAAACTTCAAGGCCACGCGGCGGCCCAGCTTCAGATCTTCGGCAGCGTAGACCACGCCCATGCCGCCGACTCCGAGTTGCTCCAGAATGCGGTAGTGACCAATGGTTTCGCCAGTCATGTATAGGGAGGCCGCTGGGCGAAATGATAGGGGTTGCAGGGAAGTGAGTCAACGCACGCTGCGCGAGTTGTCAGTCGACAGTTAACAGTTGTCAGTAAGAAAAGACAAAAGTTCCCTGAAATCTTGGCGAGAGACAGTCGAGATTAAGAAAAGACGAAAGTAATAAGAACTTTGGGCGTTCTCCTTAGTTCGAACGCGAGTTGACTAGCGTGAGACGGCGCCAACCGGAGCATTGACCGGCGTGAGCCAATTGTGGCGATCCGGTTTGGTGCCGCTCGTGATGGCGAAGAATTCTTCCTGGAGTTTGCGCGTGACGGGTCCGGCGACGCCCTTGCCAACCTGGATGTGGTCCACCGAGCGAATCGGCGTCACTTCCACTGCGGTGCCCACGAAGAACACTTCGTCGACGATGTACAGCATTTCGCGCGGGATCACCGATTCCTTCACGGGGATGCCGAGATCTTCGGCGAGTTTCACCACCGCGTCGCGCGTGATGCCGGGAAGAATGCTGGTGGCCAGTGGTGGCGTGTAGAGCGTCCCGTCGTTGACAAGGAACACATTCATGCCGGAGCCCTCGCTGACGTGGCCGGCGGAGTCCAACGCGATGCCCTCCGCGTAGCCGTTGAAGGAGGCCTCCATGCGAATGAGCTGCGAGTTCATGTAATTGGCGGCGGCCTTGGACATGGCGGGCAGGGTGTTGGGAGCGATGCGCGTCCAGGAGCTGACACCGACGTCAACGCCCTTGGTGAGCGCGTCCGGCCCGAGATACGCACCCCAGCTCCAACAGGCCATGTAAATGTCGATCGGCGAATTCAGCGGATTCACGCCCACTTCCCCGTAGCCGCGCAGCACGATGGGCTTCACGTAGCAGGAATTCAATTTGTTCAAGCGAACCACTTCGCAGGCAGTGTTGGCAAACTCTTCGACCGAGTAGGGCAAATCCATCCTGTAAATCTTGGCGGAGTTGATGAGGCGCTGCATGTGCTCACGGAGGCGGAAAATGGCGGGGCCCTGCTTGGTTTCATAGCAACGAATGCCTTCAAACACCGCGGAGCCGTAGCTGACGACGTGCGAGAGCACGTGCAGCTTTGCGTCATCCCAGTTGATCCACTTTCCGTTGTGCCAGATTTTCTCGGTTTTCTGAATCGGCATGATTGCTCCCTATTTCGATAGTGCCACTCGCCGTGGTCGAAATCGCAGAATACGGTACGCGGGAGGAAGCGTCAATGAGCCGCGTGTAGTGGAAGCGGCGCGCCCGGAACCAATTTGGCGCGTGTGGCGGGACGGCCAAGTTATAAACGCTCCCGAAGAATGGGAAAAAATATACCTGAGCTCAGTGCGTTTTATCGGGCGGAGGGCTGGGCTTGGCGGGCGCGTTGAGTGAATCGTACATGGCCTGCGCCGTCTTGATCGTCCGATTGGTGTTGTTCTCCCAAATTCCAAGAAGAAGAAAAGGGATAGCTGTGGCCGCGGCGAGCAGCTTCGCTTTGCGGGGAATCTTGGACTCCGGCTCCCAGCGGAAGAGCTGGGCGGACAAAAAGAACGTCAATATCGCCCACACGGCGAGCGAGCAGAACGCGAGCAGAACGTCGACGCTCCAGGGCGCGTAAGCCCAATAGATCGCGGCTTGCAAGCCGGTGACAAGATACGTGGCGGGAAGAAAGAGGCCGGCATGCTTGGCAACCTGCGGAAGATCTGCGAGCGGCACCGTGGCTCCGGACAAGAAGATCAAGGGGAACCAAATGAGCTGGTTGATCACCTGCGTTTCCTGCATGGTGTTGGTGACGCTGGCGACGACCAGACCCATGGACGCAAACGAAACCGTCCCGAGGGTGATGAGCAGAAACGCGGAAACGAGGTTGCCGAAACTTGGCACGTGAAAGATGAAGCGCGCGAACAGAAGTTCGACCAACACCGTGGGCATGGTGAGCAGGTAATTGGCGACGACACTGGAGGCCAGCATGTCGCTGGGGGTCACCGGCGTCACATGAAAGCGACGTAAGATTCCTTGCTCGCGGAACGTGACCAGAGCGGCGCTAAGACCCCAGAAGCTGCCCATCACCGTGAGTGCCAGAACGGGGCCCAAGAGATATCGAACCCCCCAGGGATTTCCTTTGGCGAAGACTCCGGCATAGAGGAAGAAAAATCCAAAAGGCATGATCACGCTGAAGAATAGAAACATTTTGTTGCGCAGCGTGAGCTGAATGCGCATGCGGGTGAGTGCGACGAAGTTTTTCAATCGCGCAACCTCCTTCCGGTCATCTCGATAAAAACATCTTCGAGAGAGGGCGAAGCAATTTCCAAGCTGATCAGTTCGTTGCCCTGCGTTTCGAGATATTTCACCAGTGAAACGATGGCTTGCGGCGGGCGTTTCGAATGAATCACATACGCACCGTCGACCACGCGGGCCTCGGCCACGCCGTCGAGTTTCTTCAGTGCGCCGTCCGTCTCCGGTTTCGAGAGACGGACTTCGATGCGCGTGGCGCCGCCGGAATGCGCTTTCAATTCACGGGGCGTGCCCAGGGCGATCACCTTTCCATGATCCACAATAGCGACGCGGTCGCACAGCTTTTCGGCTTCCTCGATATAGTGCGTGGTCATCAGGATCGTTTTTCTCTCGCGCTTCAGTTCCTCGATGATGTCGTAGATTTCGCGCCGTACCTGGGGATCGAGACCCGCGGTGGGTTCGTCAAAAAATAAAACTTTGGGATCGTTGACCAGCGCCATTGCCAGGGCCAGGCGCTGCTTTTGCCCGCCGGAGAGCTCGCGGTAAAAGGTGTTGCGTTTTTCTTCCAAGCCGAAACGCTTCAGCAAATCCTCCGGGTTGCGGCCTCCTTTATAGAAGCTGGCGAAAAGGCGCAAGGCTTCCATGACGCGGAGTTTGTCGGGAAGGGAAGTGGATTGCAGCGCGGCGCCAATCTCATGTTTGAGGGCGGCCGATTCGCGTTGCGGATCGAGACCGCAGACGGAAACGCGTCCTCCGTCAGGGTCGCGAAGACCTTCCAGAATCTCGACGGTGGTGGTTTTTCCGGCTCCGTTCGGCCCGAGCAGGCCGAAAACCTCGCCCTCTTCCACGCTGAAGCTGACGCCGCGGACGGCTTCGACGTCGCCGTAGCGTTTGACGAGATTCTCCACTTGCAGAATGGAACCGGCCATGTTCGTTAAGCCCACCGCTGGGGGCGAATTCGAAAAAGTGCGTATAGCATACCGCAGGTAGGGGTTCGCCTCGTAACGCCGGCAACGACTAGCAGAGCCTTCACTTACGAATACGCTTGCGGGGAGGTGGTTGTTTCAGCTTGGTTTTTTTGGGGAGTTTCCAGAGATGTCGTTTCAGGTCCACGCGCCACTCAACTACCGTGACGCCTTCGCTTTCGAGAAGCTTTCTTTGTAGAGAAGCGTAGGGTTCACGAATCAGAATTTTGCCGCGCTCGCCAAGGACGCGATGCCAGGGAATTCCCTTGCCCGAAGGAGTCGCCGCCATTGCGCGGCCGGCGCTTCTCGCTCCGCCTGGAAGGTGCAGGGCTTTAGCGAGCTCCCCATACGTTAGAACCCTTCCGCGAGGAATTCGTTGCACGAGACGGTAAACGGGACCCCAGGACATTTTGAATCCATCTCCAGGTGCGCTCAGCCGTGCGGGAATCAAACGCGCGCGCCATCGTAGATTTCCTTCGGCGCAAGAACAAGAGAAAAATGCCGCGTCCGGGTTTAATGGAGTAGCTACGCTTCGCGGGCAAATTTAGAATCCGCGAGGGAATAGCAAACATCGAATTACGGTAGTGATGTATGAAGAGGCAAACGTGGCGAGGAAGCGAGCATACGAAGAACTGATGAAACGCAGAAAAATTTGTGATGCACAATTCTGCGCAGGTTCCACTACGTTGGTTGCGTTACTGATAGGACGCAATTTTTTCAAAGAGTACGGTTCTTTGATTGACGGCTGTAGTGGAAAGAAAATACACTACAGCTAAAGAGGCAGCCCTGGAGTGAAGTCATGGCTTTTGTCCGCCGCAAGGGAAAGTCGTTTTACCTGGTGCACAACGTGCGCCGCGGCGGAAAAGTGCAGCAGCTGCATCTCGCACGGCTCGGGGACCGTGCAAGGATCACCGATGAAGTCGTTCGTGAAGTCTCGAAGAAACATCCGTTCGTGGAGCTCAACTGGCGCTCGTTGCGCGAGCAACTCAACCACCGGTTGGATCTCGCGGATCCCCACTCGCCCACGGTTCAAAAGCTCGTTTCCAGCCTGCGAGCCATCAATCTTGATCTGGCGGACCTCTTCCCGCCGTTGCTCCGGCTTTCTGAAACGCCCGACGTGGCCCGGGAATTGCTGGTACAGCTGCGGCTCCTGCAATCCACGCTTCAAGTCAAACTGGACCAGTTTGGCCGCGGACGCGGACGATTTGGCAATGCGTCGCAATCCCGGTTGCGGCGTTAGGAGGCCGTCATGAGCGACTACATTCTTCCACTCGACCCGAGCAAGCGCAGCACGGACACCATCGATTTTCACACGGCGCTGCGGTCCCGGATTGTCGGCCAGGAAGAAGGCGTCCAGGCGCTGGTGGACTTGTATCAGGTTTTTCGCGCCGGACTGAACTCGCCGGGGCGGCCCGTGGGGAACCTTTTGTTCCTCGGTCCAACTGGCTCGGGCAAAACGCGCCTCGTGGAAGCCGGCGCCGAAATCCTATTCGGGGATGCCCGCTCGATCATCAAGGTGGATTGTGCCGAATTCCAGCACTCCCATGAGATCGCCAAGCTGATCGGCTCGCCTCCGGGCTATCTGGGACATAGGGAAACCCATCCGCTGATTACTCAGGACGAGCTGACCAAGAGCCATACGGACAAACTGAAGCTCAGCTTCCTGCTGTTTGACGAGATTGAGAAGGCCAGTGATGCCCTGTGGCAATTGCTGCTCGGCATGCTGGACAAAGCCACCCTCACCTTGGGCGACAACCGTAAAGTGGATTTGTCCCAAACCGTCATTTTTTTGACCTCCAACCTGGGGGGAGGCGAGATTGCGGAGCTCATGGAAGGCGGGATGGGCTTCATCCAGCCCAAGGACAAGCCCGAATCCGGGCTCGACCAGAAAGTGGAGCGCACTGCGGTGGAAGCCGCACGGCGCAAGTTCTCTCCCGAATTCATGAACCGGCTCGACAAGGTGGTGGTTTTTCACCCGTTGAAGCGCGAGCAGCTCCAGGAAGTGCTGGATATTGAACTGGGTCAGGTGCAGCAGCGGGTTCTGGATACCGCCAAGGGGCAATTCTTGTTTCGCGTGACCCCTGCTGGCCGCGACTTCCTCCTTCAGGAAGGCACCGACCAGCGCTATGGCGCCCGACACCTCAAGCGCGCCATCGAACGCCACGTCGTCTATCCTCTGGCGAACCTGCTGGCCACGGACCAGGTTAATCTGGGCGACTTGGTGTGCATTGACTGGGACCAGAGCCACAATCAGCTCACGTTTATCCGGGAAGGCGAGGGAGCGCTAGTCCAGGGACCGCTACCGCTGGTTGCTGGCGCCGCTGCCACCATCGAAGTCAAAGACGGCAAATCCGCCAACGAGCCAACCGAGGCGGTCAAAGAAGAGAGAAAGTCTCGCGCGGCACAACCATCCGGGGCTCCTAGCGCAACGCCGCAAGCCCGCAAGAAACAGGAACGTTAAAAGGCTTAAAGTACAACTTTAAGTATTGCCGGGGCGCGTCGAAAGATGCGCCCCTTTTTGTCGTGCTATCGCTGACATAAACTGTACCGTCCCTCTCACTTTGCGCCCGGATGAAACACAGTCTCACGCGATGAGACGAATTCGGGAGTTGTGCCTCTCGTATGTTGTTGAGCCACCGATGGTTTCCACATTTGCACATTGTGGAGAAGTATGGCACTCCCCATGCAGTATCACAGTAGTGCGCTAGTTTGAGACGCGCACAGCGCCCGGCAAAGCTGGACGCCGAGAAGGGTGGACGAAATGAAAGCCGCCGTCCGTCACCAACTGGATCCGAGCATCCGAAGCAATGACACGCATGATTTTCAAGCGTCTCTCAAGGCGAAAATCGTGGGCCAGGAAGAGGGTGTGCAGTCCCTGGTGGATATGTTCCAGGTCTTCCGCGCCGAATTGAATTCTCCCGGCCGCCCAGTGGGTAACCTCCTGTTCCTCGGGCCGACCGGTTCCGGAAAGACGCGCATCGTGGAAGCGGCTGCGGAAATCCTGTTTGGAGACGCCCGTGCGGTTATAAAGGTGGACTGTGCGGAATTCCAGCACTCCCATGAAATTGCCAAGCTGATTGGTTCACCTCCTGGCTACCTGGGCCACCGCGAAACACATCCTCTGATCACCCAGGAAGCGCTGGCAGCCAGCCATACCGAAAAGCTGAAGCTTAGCTTCCTGCTCTTTGACGAGATTGAGAAGGCCAGCGACGCCCTCTGGCAACTACTGCTGGGCATGCTGGACAAGGCTACGCTGACGCTGGGCGACAACCGCCGCGTGGACCTCTCGCAAACGGTCATTTTCCTGACCTCCAACCTCGGCGGCGGAGAAATCACCGAACTGATGCAAGGCGGCATGGGCTTCGTTCAGCCAAAAGACAAGCCGGCGGACGGCCTTGATGAAAAGGTTGAGCGCACGGCCGTGGAAGCAGCCCGCCGCAAGTTTTCCCCGGAATTCATGAACCGCCTGGACAAAGTGGTGGTCTTCCATCCGCTGCGCCGCGAGCAACTCGAAAAGGTTCTGGATATCGAACTTGGCCAGGTGCAGCAGCGCGTGCTGGAAACCGCCAAGGGGCAGTTCCTGTTCCGTGTGACGCCCGACGGCCGCGAATTCCTGCTCCAGGAAGGCACCGACCAGCGCTACGGCGCGCGTCACCTGAAGCGCTCCATTGAGCGCCATGTGGTTTATCCCCTGGCCAACCTGCTGGCCACGGAACAAATCCACCTTGGCGACCTTATCTGCATTGATTGGAACAAGAAACAGGACCTCCTCACGTTTGTCCGTGAAGGCGAAAACCTGGCTCTGCCGGCGCGTAAGCCGGAACCGGTCGCTCCCGTGCGCGCGACTTCCGCACGCAGCGGAAAGACCGCGGATGCTCCCAGCGTGACGATCTCTCCCGAGCCGACTCCGCGTATGGCCCGCTAGATCGACTTTCATTGCTCACAAATTCCGCCCGGATGGTTCGCCATCCGCGCTTTTTCCTTTCCGGCGTCTCCCCGTTTAAAGTAACCTTGAAACGGAGTTTGCCATCCTACCTCGCCTCGGTGTTCGGAGGGCGTTGTGGCTGTCCAAGGGCTGACACGGTGTTCAGGAAGCAAGAAGGCTCTTCTGGGTCTCCGGGGATTTCGGCCCAGTTTTGTGACAGCGGCCGGCTTGGTCCTGGGCTTATCCCTCCTGTTGGTGCCTGTCCTATGTGCGCAGCGCACGCAACTCAAGCAGGGCTGGAACATGTTCTCGCCGCAGCAGGATATCGAGGTCGGAAAGAGAGTCGCAAAGGACGCCGAGAAACAATTGCCGCTCTGCAACGCACCAAGAGTAGACGCCTATCTGACGCAGCTCGGGACGCGGCTGGCGCAAAAGTTGCCCACCGGCGGCGTGCAGTATCCGTTCGAATTCCATTGCGTGAACGATAAGGCGATCAACGCCTTTGCCCTGCCCGGCGGATTCGTGTTTGTGAACCGGGGCGCGATCGAAGTCGCCGACAACGAAGCGCAGCTCGCCGCCGTCATGTCTCACGAGCTATCTCACGTAGCGCTTCGTCACGGCACCAATCAAGCGACCAAGGCCCAGGCTGCCCAAACCGGGGTCGGGATCTTTGGCGCGCTCTTCGGAGACAGTTTTGGCGGCGCCGTTTTGACCCAACTGGGCAGCTTTGCCGCCGGCGGCGTGCTGCTGCGTTATTCGCGAGCCGCGGAATCGCAGGCCGACATCATGGGAACGCAGGTTCTCTATGATTCAGGATATGATCCGCGCGCCATGGCGCAGTTCTTCGAAAAACTCGAAGCGGAGACGAAAGGGAAGAATCCTCCGGAGTTTTTCTCGGACCACCCGAGCCCGGAGCGCCGCGTCGAGCGCGTCGACGAGGAGATTGATAAGCTGGGCGGCGTTCCAAACAATGCCAAGCGGGATTCGGCGGACTTTGAAGCCGCCAAGCGCGAAGTACTGTCGCTCCCCGTCGTGAAAAAGCCGGTTCCCGGGGCACCCAGCGTGGCCGTTGCTCCTGCGCCGCCGTCCGGCAGCTTCGCCTCCTATCAAGCAACGGCTTACTCGCTGAAGTATCCAGACAATTGGAAGAAGTATCCGGATAGCGAGGGAAGCGGGGCTTCCTTTGCTCCCGACCATGGAGTGCTGGACGACGGCAGCGGCCATAGTGCTCTTGCGTACGGATTGATCGTGAGCGTAACGCAAACGAAAGTGGATCCGGGCGATTCGAACGCTTTGGAGAATGCCGCAAAGAAAGTGATTCAAGAGCTTCAGCAGGCGAATCCCAATATGAAGGTCACGCATGGGTCCGAGCGCGTGCGCTTGAACGGGCAACCCGGCCTTTCGACGTACTTGAGCAACGATTCTCCCGCGGGCGGCCAGGAGACGGATTGGATCATCACCACGTTGCGCCCCGAGGGCGTCGTCTCATTTGTATGCGTGGCGCCGGAGGCGGTCTACGACAAGTACGACAAGGCCTTTTCCTCCATCCTCGACAGCGTGCGGTTCCCGAAGTAAGCCACAATAACGTCGGTCGCCTCACATGGGAAGGCTGAAATAGAAAAGGGCGTTCCCGCTGGGGAGCGCCCTTTTTGCTTTCGTTCTAGTCGATCATGCTATTGTCAGTTTTTGTCGCTTCCGTCGAAGAGAGAAGGCAGCACTGGCGTGCCTTCCTGCCTAACGGCATCGAGGGCGTCAGGATCCAGACCCAGGATTTTCAGGATCGTGGGAGCCACCTGAGCGGTTTCCACAAAGCTGTGGACAGTGTGGCCCGCAATGTGGGGATTGGATACCAACAGCATCACGTTGGTATCATCCCATGCGTAGCCGCCATGTTCGGACTGCTTTTTGTCGCCGCCGGTATAGACCACTCCGACGTTTGGAATCACTACAATGTCGGGAGTACGCGGGTCGCCGCCTGGGCGTAGCCAGCAGCAGGGCCCAGCTACATTCGGCACGCCCGGCGGGTTAAATAGCGCGTTCGGTGAGGCGCCAAAGTAGATTTGGCCCGCTCCGAACACTGCCGCGTTGTTCTCCAGAGCCAGTACTGCTTGCCCGGTGGTGCTTGGATCTGCCAACCAAAGCTGGGAAATGTCGTCTTCGGCCAATCCGAGCCCGTTGTTGGAATTAGCGTAAATGCCTGGGAGAAGGTTCGCGATCACGCCGCCCGGGGAATTACCGATGTTGGCCTTCCCAGGAATCGGGGTGAAGCGGTTCGGGTCAATTGGCGACTGCCCATGCTTGGCCGTGATGATAATGGTGGTCGAGTCCAGAAGGCCATTGTGCTTGAGAGCAGCGACCATTTGTCCGATCGCCGCATCTACGAAGATGATTTCCTTCGCCATTAGCGGGCGGGGCGTCCCCGCGGCATCTTCATAACCGCCGGAGTTGCTGTCGTTTCGGTCTGCGGGCAGGGCTGCGGGACTAATCAGCTTCTGGCCGACGCTGACCGCCTGGAAGTTCATGCCGAGGATCACCGGGACTGGAGCATTCTTCGTCCCGAGGTGGTTCTTGCTATTGATTTCGTTCACGATCGCGTTGACTTTCAGCTGGTCATAGCATTTGATGGAATCGAAACCGGTCGTCCAATCGTTCCCCGGAGTCGTTGCGTTCCCGCTCGCCACGATAGTTCCGCAGTCAAAGTTCGTGCCAGCTGTGATTATGCCCGGCAACGGGATCTGGTTGGAATTGACTTCCGGCGAATAGTAATCATCCACGTTGCTCGGCTGATCGGTTCCAGTGGGGCCCGAAACAACGGCGTAAACCGCGTGCTTGTCCGACCAGGCTGTGTAGCCACCGGCGGCGTGGATCACGCCATAAATGGTGTTGGTGCGAACGAAGTTCCAAGGATATATGGGTTTGCAGTTGTTAAACGGATCGCGAATCAGCCTGTCGGGATTAATTCCTGGAACGCCGCCGTCAGCAACGTTGGCGGCTTGGGGATTCCCGCCGTTGAGCAGCAGTTGGTTGAATTCATCGCCTTCCTCATATTCGGTCTGGGTTCCGTAGATCTTGCCTGGGACACAGGGTGCTAATGCAGGGCTGTTGTGCGGGTCGCTTGTTCCCGGTAGCCCATTGCCGGTGGTTACTAGAGGTGGCGCTAGGACACGGTCGTAAGCAACGTCATAGTAGGCGCCGACGGTACGCGGACTACCACCAGTCACGAGCGCCATCAGGCCAGGAAACGAGTCGGAGGGCCGGGAAGTAGTCGTACGCGTATAGTTCACGCCCGTCTTGCCCAAGGCGGCCAGGGTCGGGCAGGTGTTGGATGCCACGCAGTTTTCGTAATCAACCGCGTGCATCCCATCAATGCTGATGAGCAGAACATGCTTGATTCTGTGTCCATCACCAAGTTCATCGTTGGCGCGCGCCGGGGGCGGAAGCGTACCCCCGACGAGCCCAAGCGACAGAGCAACTGCAAGAATTTTTTGTTTCAAGTGAATCTCCTTTGCGTGGGAAAGAGGATTGAAACAGGCGTCCCGGCAGAAGAGGATAGGCGCGCAGTATTACAGGATGGAGAATGTCGCGTGTTGGTTTGGTGAATCGAACCGCAGAAGCCGCGAATCAGAAAGGAATCTCACGTGGGAGCCTAGTACTGGAATTGCCAGTCATCGGCAAGAGCGAAGTCGTAAAGTATTTACTAGACTCGCGCGAGAAATAAATTGCTCAATCCGCGGCTTCGCTCCGGGAGGTGGCGGGTTTCCAACGCAGAACTGGCTTACGCGCGGCGCCGACTTCGTCGAGGCGCCGTACGCGTGTCGTGTGTGGCGCAGTCTTTACAATCTCTGGGTTTTTGGCGGCTTCTTCGGCTATGGACTTCATGGCGTCAATAAAAAGATCGCATTCTTCCTTGGACTCGGATTCCGTCGGCTCGATCATTAGCGCGCCGGGAACGATGAGCGGGAACGCCGTCGTGTAGGGATGGAAGCCGTAGTCAATCAGCCGCTTGGCGATGTCCATGGTGTTCACGCCATTTTTCTTTTGGAGGGCGTCGCTGAACACGACTTCGTGCATCGAGGGCAGAGAATAGGGCAGATCGTAAACGCCCTCGAGATTCTTTCGAATGTAATTTGCGTTGAGCACTGCGTCTTCCGTGGCTTGCCGTACGCCCGGGCCATACGCGAGGATGTAGGCCAGGGCGCGAACCAGCACGCCGAAATTGCCTGCGAAGGCTTTCACTCTCCCGATGGAATCCGGCCGCATCGGTTCCAGAGCCAGGCGCCCGCCTTCTTTTTCCACCAGGATAGGCACGGGGCGAAACGGCTCGAGAATCTTTTTCATCGCCACCGGGCCTGCACCCGGGCCGCCGCCGCCGTGCGGCGTCGAGAATGTCTTGTGCAGGTTCAAATGCATCACGTCCACGCCGAGATCGCCGGGACGCGTCACCCCCGTGAGCGCGTTCATGTTTGCGCCGTCCATATAGAGCAGCGCGCCCTTGGCGTGCAAAATCTCTGCGATCTCCGGGATGCGCTGTTCGAAAATTCCGAGCGTCGAAGGATTGGTGATCATCAGTGCCGCAACGTCGGGGGTAACGAGATCGCGAAGTTTCTCCACGTCAATCTGCCCGTGCGATTCGGACTTGATGTTCTCCACGTCGTACCCGGCAATCACCGCCGTGGCCGGATTCGTTCCGTGCGCGGAGTCCGGGATCAGGACTTTTTTCCGTGGATTCCCCTGCTTCTGCAGATACGCGCGAATCAGCAGCAGGCCGGTCATTTCGCCCTGCGCGCCGGCCGCGGGCTGCAGCGTGATGGCGTCCATGCCGGTGATTTCCAGCAGGCACTTCTCGAGCAGGCGCAAAATCTTCAGGCAGCCCTGCGAAAGTTCCTGCGGCTGGTAGGGATGTTCTGTGGCGATCCCGTCGAGGCGCGCGACGAACTCGTTTACGCGCGGGTTGTACTTCATGGTGCAGGAGCCTAGCGGATACATGCCCAAATCAATCGCATAGTTCCAAGTGGAAAGTCGCGTGAAGTGGCGAATCACTTCGATCTCGCTTACCTCGGGGAAACCTTCGATGCCCTCGGGGCGGTAATTCGCGCCCAGTGCCTTCGCCGGATCGGTGGCCGGCACATCCAGCGGCGGCAATTCGAACGCGCGCTTCCCGGGCGAGGACTTCTCGAAGATCAGTCCTTCGTTCTGATTTGTGTGCCGCGTTGCTTTTTTTATCTTATCGTTCATGCTTTCCGTTCACACCGCAGGGGCGCGATGTATCGCGCCCCTGCTAAGAATGCGTTTTATCAAACCGGTTGTTCGAGGGCCCGCTTCAAGGCCCCCGCGAATCGCTCGATCTCCGCGCGCGACGTGGTCTCCGTCACGCAGACCAGCGCGCGCTTCGTCAGTTCCGGATACGCCGTGCCCAGCGCCAACGGACCGATAATTTTCTCGCGCAAGAGTTGGTTGTTGACGAGTTTCACCGAGCGCGGCAGCTCCACCACAAATTCATTGAAAAACGGCGCGTCAAACGTCCGTTTCACTCCGGGAATTTTCAGCAATTCGGACAGCGCGAACTGCGCCTTGGACAAATTCTGCTCCGCCATTTCGCGCAAGCCTTCCTTGCCCAGCAGCGTCAAATGCACCGTGGCCGCCAGCGCGCAAAGTGCCTGGTTGGTGCAAATATTCGAAGTGGCTTTCTCGCGCCGGATATGTTGCTCCCGTGTGGCCAGCGTGAGCACGAATCCGCGCTTGCCTTCCGAATCCGTCGTTTGTCCCGTCAACCGCCCGGGCATCTGCCGCACGAATTTATCGCGCGACGCAATCACGCCCGCGAACGGTCCGCCGTAACTCGGCGGCAGCCCGAAACTCTGGCCTTCCATCGCCACAATATCCGCCTCGGCGGGCGGCCGAACCAGCCCGAGCGAAACGCCTTCCGCCACCGCGACGACGTACATCGTGCCCGCAGCATGTGTGGCCTCGGCCAGCGCAGTATGCGACTCGATCACCCCAAAAAAATTCGGCGATTGCACCACCAGCGCCGCGACGTCATCCTTTATCGCGGCTTGCAATGCTTTTGCATCCACCGTGCCGCTTGTCGTAAACGCAATTTCTTCGACATGTAACCCGGAATTCTTCGCGTAAGTCTTCAGCACATCACGGTATTCCGGATGCACCGACCGCGCCACCAGTACGCGCTGGCGCCCCGTGAGCCGCTCCGCCATCAGCACGGCTTCCGTCGTCGCCGTCGAGCCGTCGTACATCGAAGCGTTCGCGACTTCCTGCCCGGTGAGCTGGCACATCAGGGTCTGAAATTCAAAAATCGCCTGCAGTGTGCCTTGCGTGATTTCGGCTTGATACGGTGTGTACGATGTGAGGAATTCGCCGCGCTGGATGATCGCGTCCGTAACCACCGAGCGCAAATGATTATAGACGCCCGCTCCGAGGAAACTTGTATAACCGTTCGAATTCTCAGCCGCGCGTTCTTTGAAATACTGAATGACTTCGGCTTCGGAAAAAGGGCCGGGAATGTTCAGGGCCTTGCGCAGGCGAAATCGTTCCGGAATGCTGGAGAACAATTCTTCGATGGATTTTGCGCCGATGGCGCCAAGCATCTCCTGCCGTTCCGCAGGGCTCTTCGGGAGATAGCGCATTAGGCCGAGGTTTCCTTGGCTTTTTCAGCGACGTAGGCTTCGTAGGCAGCCGCGTCCATCAATTTCGCAACATCGGCGGGATTCGAGAGGCGGACTTTAATCAGCCACGCCGCGCCATGCGGATCGGTATTGATTTTTTCTGGAGTATCGTGAAGCCCAGCGTTGGCCTCGACCACTTCGCCCGTCGCCGGCGCATAAATCTCACTCACGGCCTTCACAGATTCGACGGTTCCAAACGATTTTCCCGCCTCAATCTTCGCGCCCGGCTTCGGCAGTTCAACAAAGACCACGTCGCCCAACTCATGCTGCGCGTAGTCGGTAATCCCGATCGTGGCGAGATCGCCCTTCGCATCAACCCACTCGTGTTCTTTCGTGTAGCGGAACTGCTTCGGATACGCCATCGGACTGCTCCTTCGAATCGTCTTGTTCGAATCAGGATACGCTTGGTGCTGCTGCTTTTTTCGGCCGCTTGTAAAACGGCGTAGGAACCACTTGCGCCTTGCACTTCTGCCCGCGAATTTCTACATTCACAACCGTGCCAATCGCCGAATACGCGGGCGGCACGTACGCCAGCGCAATATTTTTCCCCAACGTTGGTGAAGGCGATCCGCTGGTCACCACGCCGATCGCTTCGCCTGCTTCATTGCAGCAGCAATATTCGTCGCGCGCAATTCCGCGGTCGATCATCTCCAATCCCACGAGGGTCCGCTTCAATCCCGCCGCCTTCGCGCGTTCGAGCGCCGCACGCCCAACAAAATCGCCCTTTTCCATTTTGCAGTAGCGATCCAGCCCCGCTTCCCACACGTTAATCTTGTCGCTGATCTCGTGTCCGTACAGCGCCATCTTCGATTCCAGACGCAACGTATTTCTCGCTCCCAGGCCGCAGGGGATAATTCCGAATTCGCGCCCTGCGTCCATCACATGATTCCAAACCTTTTCGCTCGTCGCCACATCCGATGGCACGTAAATCTCGAATCCATCTTCGCCGGTGTATCCCGTTCGTGCGACCAGCGTATTCTTCAGCCCGCAAACCGTCCCATGCGTGAACCAATAATTCTTGAGTCCATTCAAATCCACGTCGGTCAGCTTTCGCATGACATCCACGGCGCGCGGTCCCTGAATCGCAAGCTGTGTGTACGCGTCGCTCAGCTCTTCCACGACGCAGTCGAATCCCTTGACGTTCGCGCGCACCCAGTCAATATCCTTTTCGCGCGTGCCAGCATTAATCACCAGCAGAAAATCGTCCTCGCCCAGCCGGTGCACGATCACGTCATCCACAAACGTGCCTTCCGGATACAGCATCGCCGAATAGTGCGCCTGCCCGATGGCCAGCTTCGACGCATCATTCATGCTGATGTGCTGTACCGCCGCCAGCGCGCCTCCAGGCTTGCTGCCGCTGCGGATGCGAATGTCGCCCATGTGGCTGACATCAAAAACCCCGGCGCTCCCGCGCACCGCCTTGTGCTCCGCAATCAATCCGGCGCTCGACGGATACTCGACGGGCATATCCCAGCCGCCAAAATTCACCATCTTGGCGCCCAGTCGCCGGTGCAACGCGTTCAGGGGCGTCTTGCGAAGCTCGCGAATGGGAGGAGTTGTGACGGATTCCATTCCATGTGCTCAGAAGAAATTCATACTAACATGCGCTCACATAACGGTCAAAGAAGCCCGCTAAGAGCCCGTGACCAGTTTCCGATTGCCGCGTCAGTCAGGCATTGGACCCTGTTAGCTGATAAGGAGTGTTAAAGACAGTTCCCAGTAGACACTGTAATGAGGCTCCTGGTGGAGCCCCAATTGCTTCGTCAACTTCGAATCAAAGTTGAGAAATGCGCTTTCTCATCCTCAAAGGTGTTGAAGACGAACACTTGCAGCCAATTTACGCACAAGACGGCTTGGCTATTCCTGTCGATGAAACTTACGGCGGATATCCGGCCAGAACTCCCTGACGAGGTTGTTGAGGCTTGCAGCCTCCAGTTGTGAGGCCCAGTTCACCGCAGTATTGTGCAAGCTACGCTCCTGTGGTGGGTAATAGAGGTTGGCTAATCCCGCTTCCATTCCATTTCCCAGAATCTCAGAGAAGTTAAAGCTTGTGCCTCCGGAATCAGTCCTGGTAAGCACGACGCGGGATAACGCGTACCGTGCCCGGCGGAAAAACCCTCCATGGCCGAGCGTATAGTAACGGGGATCTTCGTGCGTCAGCGCCGGAACGATTGCTTCCGTGAAATAAGATCCAGACGCTTGATCCGCAAAAGCACGCCAATAATAGCGGCTATAGCCAGCGGCGCCGTGGCCCAATTCCGGATACGATTTCAAAGCCATGCTTTGGCCAGCTTGCATTCCCGCCCATACGAACGACGAATAATCCACGCTATCCTGTGTTGCGAGCCAGAATTTCCCCCGCGTGGTTAGCGGGAGGACCTCAGTGTGGGTGCTCACTGCCGCAAAATTTGGAATGACCCCAAACATTCGTTTGGTCTGCTTGCCTTCGGAAGTGTCCGTTTTGGGGTCGACTCGGGACGGGTGCAACGACGGAGCAATTACCGGTATCTCCGGCTTTGACTGATTACCGGCGTCTGAACTCGATGTGGAAACTTCGCCGCTTCCCGATTGCTGGGTCTGCTGCTCGGGTGCAGGGGCGCTCTGTTTCTCCAGAACTGCTGTCTGAGGCCGAACCAGTCCCGGAGACAGAAGAAGAAATAGAACCACAGCGGCGCTCTTAAATGCAGGCATTGTGTACTCCAATTGAATCCTATGTAGGCGGAAAGAATTACATTGGGGGTACATCCATGCTGCTCTAAAGCCCCAAGCAATGATGTTCTGTACAGCACAGATCATTGCTGCTGAGGGTTCGTTCTCACGTTGGTACGCAGGATTCACGGCTGTCGATGTCTGCGCAAACAAACTGCGAAGTTGTCTACATGTGGACAGACAAGCATCTTGGCAGCGCCTACGATTGTATTGCACAAAAAAGGAGTTTGCTCGCGGGGCCCGTTTGAATAGATCGCCTCTCCTGAGGATCAATAGCCATCTAACGAGAACGGCCAAGAGCATTCGAACTGAACTGTACTGCAACGGGAACCCCATTTCCCAATTGAGCCCGCCGGTGAAGTTCGCTTAGTAAGAGATTCGGACGAAGCTGAACATTTGCAACTGCATTTCTGGCCATGGAGGTGTGTGATGAAGCGATATTTTGTAATTGCAGTCTTTCTCTCGGTTGCCGTGGGCGCGGTTTACGCCGCAACGAAAGAACAAAAGCGCCTTGAAAATTGCGGCATTGTCATGCAGGAAGTCTTGAACATCCCAGACAATCTACCCCAACAGGTTTTGGCAAAAGCCGAGTGTGTGATCGTGTTCCCCTCCGTATTGAGGGTGGCCTTCGGGATGGGCAAAGAGTACGGTCGCGGAGCGATGGTTTGCCGCACTGGCAAGGAATTCAACGGGCCTTGGGGTGCTCCCGCAATGTACGCGCTCGAAGGCGATAGCCTCGGAATGCAAATTGGGGGCGAAGCCACGGATCTGATTCTCCTGGTCATGAACCGGAAAGGCGCGGCTTCCATTCTCAGCAGTAAGATCAAGCTCGGTGGAGACGCATCCGCCGCTGCAGGTCCAAAAGGGCGCGATGCTTCCGCTAATACCGATCTCTGGATGCGCGCAGAGATCCTCAGCTATTCGCGTTCTCGCGGACTGTTTGCCGGCATTTCCCTCGAGGGTTCTACTCTGCGCCCAGACAACAAAGCAAATACGCGGATTTACGGCCGCAAAATTACGGCAAGAGCAATCTTGCTGGGCAATAAAGTAGCCATTCCCGCAACTGGCCGCCATTTCGTTCACGTATTGCAAACGAACGCACCGCGCAATGAATCGAAGCAGGTGGCCTCAAGGTAGTCAGTGTTTCAGGCCCCCTTTTGCGCTTGGGGAACCGCGATGAGGAGTATAACGAGAACTCCTATCGCGAACGCAGTGATACGCAATCCAATTTCTTTTCATGGGCATATTGTTCTTAACTCCCTGGGGAGAAGGGCGGGTCGAATAACCGGACACGTGCCGAAGGTCGATTTCGGCGGTAAACCGCTTAAATGGGGAAGGACGTCACGGAATTTGCGGCGCACCCAGAGAGGGGGGTAAGGGACTCGACGTTCCCTGCCACCTTCGCCTTGCCGCCACCTTCACTGCTCAGGTACAGTTTTCTGGGAGGCCCTAATGCAAGGACCCACCGTTTGCGTCCAGTGTGATTTGCCGGAGGAACGCTGCACCTGTGAACGCTACTGCACCATTTGCAAAGGGCAGCACAACGTGCGCCTCTGCATGGACGGTCTCTACTATTGCCCGGATTGCCGGGAAGCCTGCGAAGTCTCCATCGCCAGCAGCCGTGGCCATTGAACTTCACAGTTTCCGCTTGCTGCTCGACGCCGATGTGCGTCTGGCGGCCGCGGTCGGGGGAGCCGCCCGCTACCTCGCCGATTCTGCCGGAATGGAAACCGAGGCGAGTTCACAACTGCAATCTTCCGTCGTGGCCGCCTGCCGCGAAGCCTTCGAGGACCTGACGGGAGACGCTCCGCACCTGAGTGTCACCTTGACCCGCTTTACCGATCGCATCGAAGTCGCGGTCTCCCATCGAGGAGGTACTTTGCCCGCGGTGGGTCTTGACACGATTGCAGGATTTGCCGGACGCGTCGCAGGCAGCGGCATCAGCTCTGGCGTCTTCGGTGGAATCGATCGCGTCCAGTTTGAGACGCGCGGCGGGGAAGCCGTCACTCGCTTGACGAAATACATCGGCGAAGTCACACCCCGCATTTAGCCGCCCGCAAAAAGCAAAAGAGCCAGACCGTTTGCCGGCCTGGCCCTTCTTTTTTACGCGTACGGAGTTCGCGCCGTCCTACATCTTGAGCGCAAACGTATTCTTGCGAATCAGCGCCGTGATCTGATCGTCGCTCAGCGACATACTCAACATCACGCGATCGCCGGCCGGAGTCACCCGCGCCTGATCGAGCAGCTGCGCCAGGTCGGGATTGTCTTTCTGCGCCTGATACCGTTTGTAGAGAAACCCTGCCTGCAGCAACTGGCCGAGGGTGTTCGCGTCTTCCGAGGATCCGCATACCGCCTGGAACTTTCCATCCACGCCGCTGCCGGCATCCACGTTGATGATCATATTCTGCATCCGCGCGACCAGCTTCGCGGCTTCGGGGAACTGCTCGACTTCCGGTGCAAGCTGCTGCATCGCCAGCCGCGTGTACGCCGGATTCAGCACCGCCCAGACCACCCCGCTGCCGTTCGCCTCATTGATTAGCGGGAAAAACTTGTCGTTGTGCAAGAGCCCCTCTTCCGTGCCAAACCGCACTTCGATCATTTTTTCGAGCAGCGTTCGATGGCCAAACGCGGCGGTATTCGAATCAATGAACAGGAAGAAGAGATCATTCGGCCCCGACCCGGTCCCGAACGCATACATGGTGTAGCCCCGCGCCTTGAATGTCGGCAGCTTCTGCTGTTTGAAGTAGGATTCCGTCGAGCCCGGATTGAAATTTCCGAGCGCCACGCCCACGACTTCTTCTCCAGTGGGGACCGACGTAGCAGCAGAAGCCGCATTATCCGTCTTTCCGCTCATGCTGTCGGCGACCAGCGCCCACGCAAGTTCATCCACCTGCGAATTCGGATCCACTCCCGCAGAAGCCAGGAATTTCTCGAACTGCCGGAAGCGTTCCGGGAGCATCTGTTCCTGCAACTGCGGAAACCACTTCAGCGTCCGCGCTTTTTTCAAATCGGCATAGGCAAATTCACCGACGTCCTTTGGGAAGAGCGCAATCACGTCCGGGCCCAGTCGTCCCGCTCGCGCGGGTTTCGGTGTCGCCAGGGCCATTACCGCCAGGATGCCGGCGGCCACGAATCTGCCGAGAGTTACCCCCGGCCGTGCCGCGGCCAAACCTGAAGTCATGGTCAATCTCATTTAATGCTCCTTTCGGAAAGGGCCGTGGGGACTTCTATTCTACGCGCTTGTTGCGCGCGGCGCATCGCCCAAGCGCTCCCGCAGTGCCGCCATCTTCGTTCGAATGGACGCAACATACGCCGCATCCGTGATCCCATCCAAATTGATTTCCACGTTCGCCAATGCTCCGCGAGCGCCTGCGCCGGCCATCAGCCGCGCCACTTGCAAGTCTGATCGCATGGATGCCGCCGCGATAGCTTCCAGTTGTCCGAGACGTTCGAAAACGGCAACGCTTCGCTCCGCCACCTGCAGCGGCACTTCGGCCGCGCCCTTGGTCGCGGTTTGTATGGCTTCCTCGCGCTGCCGCGTTTCTTGCGCGTCTCCCTGCTGCAATTTGAACGCGGCCATCACTGCGTCAAAGGCAGCGGCATCACGGTCGACCGCCTGCGTCAACTCCTCCGCCGTGCGCCGCAACTCATCCAACGCCGCGGAAAGCTCATCGACAAAACTCGCTTGCGACTTTTTCTTGCGCGAAAGTCCCGCTACCATTTGCCCCAGCGAAGCCGCCAGCGCCCCCGCGAACGCGGAAACGCTTCCGCCGCCCGGCGTTGCTGTCGGCGCGGCCACAGCATCCAGAAACGGCCGCGCGAGTCCCGCAAGCTTGCCGTCTTTTGCGGTCTCCAGCGTCGCTCCCGTAAGCGCAGACTCCAGTTTATTTTCTAAAACTTGCGCAGGAGAGAAGTTCTCCAGCTGCAGGAAAAAGTCCGCCGCCATCTCGATGGCTTTCTTGGGAATCAGCCCGACAATCTCGCTGCCCACCGGCACCGCGCCGTAGCGCTCCGCCTCGCGCTTCACCATTTCATACACGCGATGCATAGGCGTCTGTTCGAAATCAGTCAGGTTGATGGAAACCTGTGCCAGGTTGCGCGCCTTCAACTCCACTCCCATGGACTTCACATACCGCAATCCGCCCGAGGAGAATCGAATGGCCTTGGCGATCTTGTTCGCAATGCTGACATCGGCGGTATTGAGATTGACGTTGTACGCGATCAGAAATTTGCGCGCTCCCACGACGGTCACGCCCGCTGTCGGATGCACCTTCGGTTCGCCGACGTCCGGCTGGCGGTCGAGATTCGTCCTCATCTCTTCGCGCAGCCCTTCGAATTGCCCTCGCCGGACATTTTCCAGGTTTGTGCGGTCCGGCCGCGTCGCCGCCGCTTCGTAGAAGAACACCGGTATACGGTAGCGCTTCCAAATCTCATGCCCTACGCGCCGCGCCAGCGCCACGCAATCTTCAATGGTCACGCCCTCGATGGGTATGAACGGCAACACATCCGTTGCGCCCACGCGCGGATGTGCCCCACTGTGCTTTGTCAGGTCAATCAGCTCCATCGCTTTGCCGGCGCCTCGCAATGCGGCCTCGGCCACGGCCTCCGGTTCGCCTGCGAGCGTCACAACGCAGCGGTTGTGATCGGCATCCATCTCCCGGTCCAACACATATACACCCGGGACGCTGCTCATGGCTCCGACGATGGCATCTACTTTGGCGGGATCGCGCCCTTCGGAAAAATTTGGCACGCATTCAATCAGGCGTTTCATTGTTTTGGTTTTTTATCCTGTCGTCCGGGCCAGTTCGCCGGTAGCCTTGGCTTCCGGTCCGGCAGCGTGGGTCTCTCATAAACGAATACCGGTTTCTTGCCCGGCGTTGCCGGCTTTGCGCCAGCTTGCGCCGGCTCTTTGTCCGTTTTCAGCGGCCATTGCGGCCCAATCATCGGCTTCAAGTTTGGTGAGAGCGGCACTTTCGTCGCCGCCAGCTGCGCCTTGGCCTTTTGCGCTTCCTTCTTTAGCGCTGCCGGACTCGATTTTTCCTTGAAATAGCGTCGCAATTGTTCAGCGAACCACGTGAAGACCGCGAACCACAGCCCCGCGATGACCGCGTTATACCCTTCCATCCCCCCGGCTACACCCAAGATTGCCACAACCGCGAAGATGATCACCAGAAACGCGTAAAAATACTCTTCGAAGAGCCCCTTCCTTTTCGGCGGCCCAATTTTGGGGAGGCGCAGCTTCTTTGTCGCTCCCGCTGAATATCTAGATTGGGGCTTGTTCGTTGCCATGGATCACGCGACCACGCTTCACGGTCATCCAGCAATGGCTTACACCAAAATAATAAGGAATTTCCCGGTAGTCGGCCACTTCGAATACCGCGATGTCCGCCTGTTTGCCAACTTCCAGCGATCCGATCTGTTTTTCGCACTGCAATGCATAAGCTGCATTGATTGTAGCCGCCGCAATCGCTTCCGCTGGCGTCATCCGCAGTTGCGCGCACGCCAGCGACAAAATCATTGGCATGCTCAGCGTCGGACTCGTTCCCGGATTGTAGTCCGTGGCCAGCGCCACGATCGCCCCGGCATCAATTAAATCCCGCGCGGGCGCATATTTCTTTAATCCCAGATGAAAATCGCACCCCGGCAGCAGCGTCGCTACCGTCTCTGATTTTCCGAGGGCGCGAATGTCGCTCGCGTTCACCTGTTCGAGGTGATCGCAGCTTGCCGCGCCCATTTCCACCGCGAGTTGCGCCGCCCCGGTCCGCGTGAGCTGTTCCGCATGCAACCGCGGTGCCAGCCCATTTTGTTTGCCCGCTTCCAAAATGCGTTTCGATTGCCCTCGCGTGAACGCCCCGCGATCGCAAAAAACGTCACAATATTCAGCCAGCTTCTTCGCCGCCACTTCCGGAATCATTTTCTCGATCAGCAGCGCGATGTATTTCTCCGCTCCGTCCGCTTTCCCGCGAAACTCCGCAGGAACCACGTGCGCGCCCAAAAAGGTGGACACAATGTCCAGCGGCTGTTCTCCAGCCAATTCCTTATGTAAACCCAGAATCTTCAGTTCGCTCGCAACATCCAGCCCGTACCCGCTTTTCGCCTCCACCGTCGTCGTGCCGTACGCCGCGAACAATTTCAGTGCTGCCATCGCCCGCTTTTTCAGAGCCTCGGCGGTCGCCGCCCGCAGTTTCTTCACCGAGTTCAGAATCCCGCCGCCCTTGCGTGCAATCTCTTCATAGCTCGCCCCTTCAATTTTCAATTCGTATTCTTCCGCGCGACTGGCCGCATGAATCAAGTGCGTATGCGAATCCACGAATCCCGGCAGCGCCACGCGCCCGCCCAAATCCAATTTCTCTGCCGCGCGCGCTTCCGCCAGCGCCTCCACTTCTGTCCGCGTTCCCACCGCGGCGATCACGCCATCGCACAGCAGCAGCGCGCCATCTTCAATCACTCCCAGGTTGGAAAGGGAACTGCCCCGCCGCGGGCCGCGCCCGCGCAACGTTAGCAACTGCGATGCTCCGGTGATGAGAAGGGGACTCGGCAAAGCCACTTCATTATGCCGAAAAGCGCGCCGCTAGCACAGGCGCAGCCTCTCCAGAAAATTCATGTGATGTTGCGGTCCGCGCCATCGCCACGGCGCAGGAACTTCTCGACTACGCGCTCGCGGCCTTTCCGACCCGGAAGGCCGGCAGGAACACCTCTTGCACAAAAGTCTCAAAGGAGGTCGGCGTCGTATTCGCCGCCGTTCTCGCTTCCAGCGCTCTCATATGCCCGCTATTCAGCGCATCGGACATCTCACAAATCAGGTTGGCCACGTTTTTCGATATCCCCATCTGAGCCATCGCCATGATCACCTGTTCTGCAGGAAGCTGAATATACGCTAGCGCAGGCCGCCCAATGGCCGCACCGACGACGCGCGCCACCTCGTTGTAGGAAATATCCCGCTGCCCCAGCAGCTCGCGCGTTTGCTGGCCCGTAAAATTCAGCCGCAGGAGCGCATCCGCTGCCGCCGCGCCGATGTCGCGCGTCGCGATCATGGGAAGTTTCAGATCGCCATTCACCGGCCCCGCCATCATCCCGAATTGCTGGAGGATCTCCACCTGGGGAAGCGTGTTCTCCATGAAGTAGCCAGCCCGCAAATGCAGTGCATTCAGCCCGGAAATCTTCGCGAATCTTGTTTCCATGTAATGTAGGCCGGCGACCGGCCCGGTTTTGTCCGGCTTGTCGGCGCCGAAGCTGCTCAGCGTCACTGCATATTTCACACCGGTGGTTTCCAGCGCGCTGGCCACCGTGTCTATTACCTGATCCTGATATGCGCGGAGGTTGCTGCTGGTCAAGTTGGGCGGCGTCAGCGAATAGACCGCCTCTGCCCCGTCAAACGCGCGGCAAAGCGCCTCTTTGTCCAAGACGTCAGCCGCGAACGCTTCCGCGCCGCGGCTCACGAACGGGGTGAGTTTTTTTTCGTCGCGACCGACGACGCGGACCTTTTTCCCCATGTCCAACAACACATTCGCAATGACGGAACCGGTGTGCCCGGTGGCTCCTAGAATGACGTGCATTGGCCCTCCTTACAGGCTGGTAGGATGCAGGGCTAAGAGGAAGCTTCTGCCTGAAAATACCTCATGGGACTGGGGAGACTGATACTACTACAGCATCGGAACCTTGACGCCGGTTTTCTTCGCAAACGCAATCGCCTCGGGATATCCCGCATCTACGTGCCGGGCCACGCCCATCCCCGGATCATTCGTCAATACGCGCTCAATGCGCTTGGCCATTTCCTTCGTCCCGTCCGCGACAGTCACCTGCCCGGCATGCTGCGAATAGCCGATTCCCACGCCGCCGCCGTTGTGAATGGACACCCACGAAGCGCCGCTCGCCGTATTGATCAGCGCATTCAGCAGCGGCCAGTCCGCAATCGCATCGGATCCATCCCGCATCGATTCCGTCTCGCGGTACGGCGACGCCACCGATCCGCAATCCAGGTGATCGCGGCCCATCACCACCGGCGCCTTAATTTCGCCTTTGGCCACTAGCTCGTTCAACGCCAGCCCAAACTTATCGCGCTCCCCATATCCCAGCCAGCAGATGCGCGACGGCAGTCCCTGAAACTTTACGCGCTTCTGCGCCAGCTTGATCCAGCGCTGTAAATGCTCGTCTTGCGGGAACATTTCCAGCACCAATTGATCCGTCCTCGCAATGTCCGAAGCCTCACCGGAAAGCGCCGCCCACCGAAACGGCCCCTTGCCCTCGCAAAACAGCGGCCGGATGTATGCCGGCACAAATCCCGGAAAGTCATACGCGTTCTTCACGCCTTGTTCGAACGCAAACGTTCTAATATTGTTTCCGTAGTCAAACGTCACCGCGCCCAGCTTCTGCAAATCCAGCATCCCCTGGACGTGCTGCGCCATCGCCGCCATCGAATGCTTCTTGTATTCCTCAGGATTCTTCGCGCGCAGCTCCACCGCCGCTTCCAGCGTCATTCCATTCGGCACATATCCGCCAATCGGATCGTGCGCGCTGGTCTGGTCGGTCAGCAGATCCGGCACCACGCCGCGCTTCGCAAGCTCCGGAATCAAATCCGCGCAATTGCCCACCAGCCCGACCGAAGTCCCCTCGCCCTTGCGCACCGCGTTTTTCAAAATCCGCAGCGCTTCATCCAGCGAAGTCACCATCACATCGCAATAACCGGTCTTCACCCGCCGCTTGATGCGCTCCGGGTCCACGTCAATCCCCAGAAACGCCGCGCCATTCATCGTCGCCGCCAGCGGTTGCGCTCCGCCCATCCCGCCCATGCCGCCGGTCACCACCAGTTTGCCCGCCAAACTTTCGCCAAAATGCTTCTTCGCCGCCGCCGCAAACGTTTCGTACGTGCCCTGCAAGATCCCTTGCGTGCCGATGTAAATCCAGCTCCCAGCCGTCATCTGTCCGTACATCATCAATCCCGCGCGGTCCAATTCGTGAAAGCGGTCCCAATTGTTCCAATGTCCCACCAGATTCGAATTGCACAGCAAAACCCGCGGCGCATACTCATGCGTTCGAAACACCGCCACCGGCTTTCCCGACTGCACCAGCAGCGTCTCATCCGCCTCCAGCGCCTTCAGCGACCGCACAATCGCGTGAAAACATTCCCAATTCCGTGCCGCCTTCCCCGTCCCGCCATACACAACCAACTCCTCCGGCTTCTCCGCCACCTCCGGATCCAGGTTATTCAACAGCATCCGCAGCGCCGCCTCCTGCTGCCACCCCTTGCAGGAAATCTGCATCCCCCGCGGCGCCCGAAACGGTCCTTTCCCCAATCCCGCTTCCTCCGCAGTCCCCGGCGTCGTCCCTGGTATCGTCACGCTCATCAAATTCCCTCTCCGCCGCTCAAAGGATTACCGACGAGGCGTCAGCGCATCGCGCCATCTCTTGTACAAAGCGCTAGTTGAACCAAGTGAAGCTCCAAAAAGCACGAACGCGATAATTAGCCCGAGTCCAAGTGGTGTAGTCACAGCATCTTCGCGGCTTTCAGCGCAGACTACCCAACCCAGGAAAGAGCCCAGCCAGCAAGTAAAGAGAATGATAGAAACTATTTTATGAGGAGGCATGGCGGGCTCTTAGGTTCCTCGCAACCGGCGCATGGCATCCGGAATAGAGGACGCGTTGTCCATTTTCGCCAGTACTTCATGGTAGGCGTCAAAAAACCTAGCAATGGCCAGCCAGGAATTCCAATCAGGTTCTGGGCGTCGCTTCAGTTCGAGCGTAACTCCAGAGTCCGGAAGTTCACTTCTGCGTGCAATAAGCTGGCGACCCTCGGCGATGTCAGAGGGTGACGGTCGGTCGCGTGCTGCCCTGGCCTTATCGGCGAGTTGTTGTGTCAAGCAGCGCAATGAAGAACGCTCGTTCACACCGGCAGTGTAGCACTGTCTGCATGAATTTCTCCGCCGCCCATACTAGCGAACGCAACTCCCTTTTGCACCCGCGCCACCTCACCTAAGGACGCTTCCGCGGACGCTTTCGCTTGCCCCTGGGCCGCACATAGTGGAACCGCACCAAATAAATCTTCTCGCTCCTCCCGTGCTTCGCCACCTTCAGCAGATCCAGCACGCCCAGAAATCCCGATTCGCGTGCCAGCTCCGGAGTAATGTCCGGAAACCCGATCGTCTCGATTGAATCGATCTCGATCGCGCCCTCTTCCATCGGGTATCGCGCGCCAACTCGCACGTGCGGACGCATCCAGAACCGCACGCTGCACGTGATTTCCCCCTGCCGAACGCCCTCGCGCAGCCGCTTCGTGAACACCATGGCCGGAGTTTACTCCGTCTGTCCGTCTGCAACCGCGGGCAATGTTCTATAATCCAGGCCGCTTTCAGGAGCCTCTATGGACATTCGCTGCATCGTTACCGGCCAGAACGATTCCGGCAAGTCGGTTTTCGTCCGCGACGCACCCATCAAGCCTGTAACCCTCGCCCTTTTTCCCGGCTACGAATTCCATCGCCTCTGGGGAAGCGATTCCGCCCCCGAACTCCCCTCGAACGGCTCGTTGCCGATTCCGCCTCGCTATTTTCCTTCCGTCCGCGGTTTCCGCTTCGGCTTCTTCACCATACCGCCGGACACCACGGCTCGCATCGATCGCCTCAACACCGCTTCCGCCATCGAAGAAATTCAGCAAAAGCTACCCGGTATGCTCGACGTCTTGGAACGTGATCATCCCGGCATGCATACCACCGACACGGTGGACTTCGACGTGGTGGTCTCCGGCGAGGTAGTTCTCGAATTGGATGACGGAGCCGAACTTCTCCTCAAAGCAGGGGATTGCGTGATCCAGAACGGCACTCGTCACGCCTGGCACAACCGCTCCTCCGCCAACTGCCTCATCGCCGTCACGTTACTCGGCGCACGGCGCGACTAGAGTCCCACACCTCACCCCGAGCGGAGAGGTGATCATTCTGCGAGACGAGTCGTTCCTTACGGAGTGCTCTATTTTACAGCGACTTGCATGCGGAGTGCGGCAGCTCTGTTACCGCGTTCTGGTTAGTTGATTTTCGAACCGCCAGCGGCTTCTTCTGGCGGCTCTTCCACCTTATGCCAGCTGGAATTGGGGTTGAATTCCTTCAAAGCTTTGGCGAGGGCCTCGGTTCTCGGGCCAAGATTCTTCTCGTAGACCACTCCATCCGGGCCCACGATAAATGTCATCACACCCGACGATCTATATTCCGCCGGATAGGCGAGGAACGCAAATCCCTCGGTCATTTTGCCCTTGACGATGTAGCTTTTCGCTCCGCCTGAGGCGCCTTTTCCTTGACCGGTCAGAATTTGGAAATAGTAACCCCGATAAGGTGTCGGCGGTCCGTCTTGGCCCTTGGCATAGCCTTGCGCCACGGCCGAGGCCACCAGCGGTCCGATGGGGCTCTGCGGTTCGCCCTCGGCAGCTTTCCAATACAGCCCATTGTGCTGCCCTTCGTCACTGAAGATCTTCGGCGCATACTCGCTATGCTGCGCGGCGAAGTATTCCTTCTCCGCCGCCACCAGCGCCTCGCATACGTGAATGCTCGACATTTCATTCCGGCCAACGCGCCGGTACAGGATTTCTTTCTTTCCCGCCACGGTATCGAAATACCAGGCGCTGCCCTTGTTCACCAACGGGATCGGTGTGGGCCAGTTGTGCGCGCCGATATACAAAATCACCGTTCCGTCCGGTTCTTTTACCAGGCGGTGCATTTCCTCATATCTCTTCACGAAATCCGCGCGGCCGTTGGCGTCCTCGGTTTCGTCGCCCGAGTGTACGATTTGCTTTCCGTCCGGTCCGAGGATTTCGAGCATCGCTTTTTCGTCGTTACTCCGCGCCGCCGCAAGCAGCGCGCTGCTTGCGTCCTCCGGTGATGAAAACGCTTTCGGTCCTACTTGCTGCGCCAGGGAACTGCCGGTAAAGCACCCGGTCACAAGGAGCGCGGCGGCGGCCAATTTAGAAAGAATGTTCCAATGAATCTGTCGATAGTTCAGTTTCATTCGCCGCATTTGGAATTCTCCAGTTTGTAAATTTTGCAAACCGCCCATAACCTGACGAAACTATGATTACCGGTGCCTGCCGCCGCCACCGCCGCCATGAAAACCGCCGCCGCCCATGCTGGCTTGCCCACGGGACGAATAACTCCTCGCCTCGCCGCCATGGTCATAGCCGCTGAAGGCACCCGAGCGGGTCCCGCTTTGACCGCGAGGCTCTGCGTAGCCACGCGCGGCACGGTTATCTCCCTCAAACGGCCGGGCCCCTACTCCGGGCCGGTTGAATGCGCCGCCGCGCGGGCCTCCGCCGCGGTAAAAACTGCCACGGTTGTAAAACGTTCTGCTCCGGGAGTAATACCTGTCGTGGTTATAAACGGCGTAGTGGTTGTGCCAATCGAATCCCCAATGATGCCAGCCCCACCCGTAGCCGCCGAAGAAGCCAATCCCAAAGCCAACTCCAAAGGAGAGAAATGGGCCGTCATACCAGATCCCCGGATACGGGTACCATCCCGGCCACGGCCCTATCGGACCTCCGTAAACCACCCAGGGATCGTACGCGGGTACGTACACTACGTCGGGCTCCGCGGGCTCAATGACCACCGTCGAGCCTTGCGTCGTCACCGTTTGCTGCGGCGTGCTCTTCAGATTGCCGGCTTGCTCGGCCCGCTGGCGCATCACTTGCACCGCGTCCATCACGTCCTGTTCCTGGTTGTAGTAAGCGTCACCGAGAGATGACGTCCAGGACAGATTTTTGTCCATGTTTCCAAGGACGGATGGAAATGGAGCCAGCGCCTTGACGCTGGGATCCCAGGGCTGTTGGTCCACGGCTTGACCCAAATCGTCGCCCTTCAAATCCGGACGCGATTGCACAAATCGGTCGGCCTCGACGACTTGCTCGGGAAACGCCGACGCCGCCAGGATCTGCGCCACCAGCGAATCCGGATACAGCGCGATCGGCGCGACCAATTGTTGCAATTGCTCGGGAGTCTGTTGCTGGTACGGCGCACCCTGCGCGTTCTGCGCCGGGCTTGGCGCGTCTTGATATGCAGACAGATTCTCCGGCCACGACGCGAGTAACAGACCGCACGACAACAGGCCAGCCACAATTTGTTTGCCCATCCCGGGCATCGAGAACCTCTTGTCCGATCCGAAGGCTTTCACGTTCGTAGAATTTCTATGTACCTTCATCGCCGTAGGCCTCCACTATACATAGATGTTTCAAACGCACCTTGAGTCTCAATCTTTGTCATCGCCAAAGGGCAGGCCCTCAATAACTTTCACTGCGCCATCCTAACGCACGCCACCCCTCTTTGTACTCCCTCGCGTGTCTCCCTACCAGTTCAATATCAGACCAAGGGAATTCGCGAGCCGCAAGAGATGGTCGTGGATTCGCGCGACGCTGGAATGTGGGGATTATGGAGTTTCCGGCTAATTGGACAGTAGATGTATTGCCTTACGGCTTCTTTTCCGTTCTTTCGTCGGGGCGGTCATAGTATCCACTTCGAGTCCGCACGATGTAATTGTGTCCACGGACTTTCACATGAATGCTCCGAAAGGAACCGTCGCGGCGATAATTGGACGGAGAATAGCCCAGCAGATATTGCGAGCGCAGCTCGCGCGCAATGCTCTCGAATGCCGCCCCAATCTGCTCGACGGACTTCACCCGAATGGCGCGGCCCCCCGTTTCGCGAGCGAGTTTCCGGAGATGCGTGTCTCCGTGGTACGTGGCGCCCACCAACGTGTAAAACTCCTGATCGCTTACGACAATCGAATAAACGATTACATCGGCTTTCTCCGCCGATTCGATTGATTTTTGCAGGTTGATCTTGCTGCCCTGGTCCTCCCCGTCGGTAACCAGCACCAGCACCTTGCGTCCAAAGCGCGCCTTCATCAATTCATTGGAAGCCAGATAGACCGCATCATAGAGGTGCGTCCCTCCGGAGGAGCTGCCCGCATCTTCCTGCAGGATGCTTCTTCCCGTTTCGTTGATTTCCGCCGAATCAATGGCGCGCGCCAATGCGCTGTTCGCATCCGTAAAATCCGTAAGCAACTTCACATCGGCGTCGAAGCCCATCACGAATGCCTGATCCTGGCTCTGCAGAACGGAGCGCAGAAAGTCTTTGGCCGCCTGCTGCTCCGTGGCCAGAAGGCGGCCCTGACTGAAGCTCGTATCAATGGCGATCCCTAAACTCAACGCCGCATTGGTCTCCTGCGAAAAGTATTCGATTTTCTGCGGGGTCGCATCTTCGCTGACTTCGAAGTCGTCTTTCTTCAGGTCTCGAATCAACCGGGCGTGACGTCCTTCAACAATCGCATATACATTTACCGCCACCGATGTGGCTCTGATGGTTTCGCCCGAAAGCCCACTCGTCGCTTGTTGCCGCGGCAAGGCGGGCGATACCAAGACTAGAAAACCAAACGCCGTGGCAAAGCCCGCCAGCATCGTGCGCGCGGGGACTGTCCGATACGTGCGTTCTTGACAGGGGCTGGCGTGTGCGAGTGGATTCACAGGAGCCTTTCCTTTCCACAGCCTACGCAGCTCCGGCCGTGAAGTCGAACGAAAAGGAAAAGAAGGGCCGGACATTCGAGCGGAATCCCTTCGCGGATATCTGCCCTTGTCCGGCCACGGCGTGCTTGACAGGTTTAGGTGCGGATGGCGTGAAGCTGCCTTAGTCGCCGCTCACTTCGACGGAGACCGTCTCGATCAGCTGCGGCTGCTGTGCCATGAGCACACTCAACTCCTTCGGCAGTGAAAAATAGAACGTGCCGACCCTGGGCAAGCGCAGCGCCCGGATCGTTACCTTTCCATCGTGGCGAATGCAAAGCAACGCGGGTTTCATGCTTTGACTGCCGTTTTCGCTAAACGTCTGAGCGCGCAAAATCCCCACAGCCCGGTTATCGTGGTACACGACGATCTTTCCGTCCAACGACAGACCGTCAACCGTATACGAGTAATTGCCCGTCGGAAGCGCCATCTTTTCCAATTGCGCGTCAAACGGCAGCTTGAACCTGCCCGAGGATACCGGCCCTGCATGCAAGGCCGTTGCGACCATTCCGAACACTACGACGGCAACAAGCACCACCCCTGAAACTCTTGCCCATGAAACTTTCATTAAGCTTTTCTCCCTTTGTCAAAGCTGCTATGCCGCCGACTGTTCCAGCCGACACACCCAAGGATGGATACCTTTCTCCGGAGGCAGAAAGCATATTGTCAATTACACGTGTGGTAGGGACTAGTACTTGAGTCCCAGATTGGAACAGATGTTGCCAAAAGGTAAGCTGGCCTAGTGAAGTAAGGGCGCTTGGTAGCCTCGTTCCGCTCGTCCGCAAGGCATGACACTAGCTCATGCCGCCAAAAGCAAGGTAACTTCTTTATGGTCAATGAGTTAGCTAACCCATACGACTGAGGCAATGGAATGAGCTTCTGCTGAGGCTCTCGGCGATAGCGCTTTTAGCGACCTTGTCTACCGATCTGCGCGCCATGATGCGGCAAAGTATTCCCTGCTCTTGTAGGCTGGGATCGTTATTCTGGTTTTCTCCGTCCTTCGATTTGACAAGAGTACAAAGTGAGCGCGGCCGACGACCATCGCTAATTGCACGTTCCAAATGGGTAAGGTAGAGTGAGCATCGGATCATGAACTACGGCACCCTTCCCTCACGTTTCCTGAACGCGGTTGACAAACTGCCGAGTTCGCGCGCGCAGATGTTTCGTCGCGACGGCCGCTGGGAACCGATCTCTTCCCAGGAATTCCTTCGCCGCGTCGCGGGCCTTTCCACCGCTTTTGTCGAGCTCGGCGTGAAGCCCGGCGATCGCGTCGGCCTCTTCTCCGCCAACCGTCCCGAATGGCACACGGCGGATTTTGCCATCACCGGCGCCGGCGGCGTCACCGTCCCCGTTTACTTCAATGAATCGCCAGAGCGCATGACTTACATTCTCAGGCATTGCGGCGCAAAGGTTGTCTTTGCCGCCGGCGCGCCACAATTGGAAAAACTGCTCGCGGTTCGCGCGAATCTTCCAGAGATGGAGCAAATCATCGTCGCCGACGCCGGGCCCGAACTTCCCAGCGACTGTCTTCGCTACGAAACGCTGATTGCGGGCGCGAGCGCGGCGGACGTCTCCTCCTACCGCATGCGCGTTTCAAACGTGCTCCCGGGGCAACTCGCCTCTCTCATTTACACCTCCGGCACCACCGGCGAGCCCAAGGGCGTTATGCTCACGCACAACAATTTCTGTTCCAACGTCAACGGCGTCGGCCAGGATTTTCACATCAATCCTTCCGAGGACACCGCGCTCTCGTTTCTCCCACTCGCGCACGTCTACGGCCGCACCGTCGATTACATCTACATCTTTCAGGGCGCTCCGCTCGCCTACGTGGAATCCGTGGATGCTGTCGCTCAAGCCCTTCTGGAAGTGCGTCCCACGGTTACCGCGGCGGTTCCGCGCGTCTTTGAAAAAATCTACGTGCGCTTCGTCGAACAGGGCTCCAGGAGCACCGGCGTCAAACGCAAGATTTTTGATTGGGCGATGAAAGTAGCCGAGCAAGCTACGCCCTGGCGCACCACGGGCGCGCATGCAGGTCCTGCCTTGAAGCTGCAATGGAAACTAGCAGACGCGCTCGTGTACAAGAAAATTCGGCTCGGCACCGGCGGCCGCTTGCGCCTGATCTGTTCGGGCGGCGCGCCTCTCTCGAAAGAGCTTGCGGAATTCTTTTGGACCGTCGGCATCCCCATCTATCAAGGTTACGGGCTGACGGAAACTTCCCCAATCGTTTCCAGCAACTACCCGGACAATCGATCTGGCAGCTCCGGGAAGCCCATCACCGACGTTCAAGTCCGCATCGCGGAAGACGGCGAGGTTCTCGTCAAAGGCCCTTGCGTCATGCAGGGCTACTATAAGGAGCCCGAGGCCACGCGCGAAGTGCTCACGGAAGACGGATGGTTCAGCACCGGCGACATCGGCTACCTGGACAAGGACAACTATCTCTTCATCACCGATCGCAAGAAAGACCTGATCAAGACCGCGGCGGGAAAATTCGTCGCGCCACAGCCTATCGAAAATTCGCTGAAAACCAGCCCCTACATCCTGAATGCCATGGTGATCGGGGACAAACGCAAATTCATTGTGGCCCTGATCGTTCCGAACTCCACTACCGTCTCCGCCAAATTAGCGGAGCAGGGAATTCGCTTCAGTTCCAACGCGGAAATGGCCGCGCACCCGGCGGTGCATTCACTGATTGACGCGGAAGTGAAACGCCTCACCATCCATCTGGCGCAATACGAAAACATCAAGCGCTTCGCGCTTCTCCCCGAGGACTTCACCTTCGACAACGGCGGCCTCACCTTTACGCTCAAACTCAAGCGCCGAGTTGTCGAGCAGCAGTACCGCAACGTCATCGAATCGCTTTACGCCGATGTTGCCGAGCCTCGCCCCATCCTCCAGGACTAGCGCGGCTTTCGCTGCGTCCACATTTCGATTTTTTTGATGAATCAAATCCCGCGCGAAAATCATCCAACGCGGTGGAGTGAGATTTCAGGCGGATTAAATATCGCGCAACAGAACTTGTTGGAAAAAGGAGGATTGACGTCATGGCAGCTACAGGAACTTCTACGGCTCGCACTTATAAAAGCAATGTCAGTGTACCGGAACAGCATCGCCAGGCTTTGATCGCGCTTCTCAACGCGCGCCTGGCCGACAGTATCGACCTTCGCAGCCAGATCAAATGGGCGCACTGGAACGTCAAGGGCATGCATTTCATTCAGCTCCACGAGCTCTTTGATTCCGTTTCTACGCATGTGGACGACCAGAGCGATTCCATCGCCGAGCGCATCGCGGCACTCGGCGGCGTCGCCAACGGAACAGCCCGCGAAGTCGCCGCGAGAAGCGGATTGAAGGAAGCCGATCTCGCTGCCTCCGATGGCGCGGCGCAGTTGAAGTGGCTGGTGCATAACGTCGCGCATCACGCGAATGCGCTGCGTACGGCGGTGCAGGAGGCCGGTGATCTCAGTGACGACATCACGGTGGATCTTTTCACGACAATTACCCGCGACTTGGACAAGGACCTCTGGTTTCTCGAGGCGCATCTGCAGAAACTTTAGCTACAGCTACGAATCTCAAAAAAATTAGGCGGCGTTTCGTTACGAAAAGCCGCCCAATTTTCTAGGACCAAGTTTTGTCTCCAGCGTGCCGAACTACATTGGTTTTCCATCCGGGCCAAGAAACTTCAACTCTCCCAGGTTCAGTTCCTTGACTCCCGCCTCGATCTTTGAGCGATCTCCAACCACCACCCAGATCAGATTGTCCGGATGCACGACGGTCTTTGCAGCGTTCGCCAAATCGGCTGTCTTGAGCGCCCGGATTTTGCCCGCCATCGTTTCGTAGTAATCGTCCGGCAAGCCGTATTGCACGAGGTCGTTGATCGAAGCTCCAACCTCATCCTGCGTTTCCCGCGAGCCGGGCAGGCTGAGTGTCTCGCTGTCTTGGATCGCCGTCAGTTCCGCCTGCGTCAAGGGACGATCTCCCACGACCCCGCGCAGCTCTTTGTTGAGTTCCACCAGCGACTCTTTCGTTTTGTCGGTCTGCACCGGCGCGAAAGTAATCCACGGCCGCTGCGCGCGCGCACCCCAGAGCAACGTTCTTGTGCCATAGGACCAGTGCTTGTCCTCGCGCAGATTCGAATTGATTCTTGAAAAAAACGCTCCACCCAAGCCGTCATTCATCGCCTGAATCGCAATTTCGCTCGGATTGGCGGTCGGTGGCGCAATGTTTCCCACAATGATGATGGACTGCAGGGCGCCGGGTTTGTCGAGCATGTACACGATAGACTTCGGCGGCATCTGCACGTTCTTGACGTTTTTCTCCGGCGTTTGCCCCGGTTTCCAGTTCGCGAAAAGTTTTTCGAGTTTCGGCGTCACTTCACTGAGAGAAGTGTCGCCGGTAATCACCAGCGTCGCGTGATTTGGCTTGAACCACGCCTGGTGGAATTTCTCCAGATCTTCGCGTGTCATTTTATCAATGCTAGCTGGCGTCCCCGATCCTGTCAGCGGGTTCCCGTACGCATGCCCGGGACCGTACAGCAGGCCCGGGAACACTCGCAGCCCCATCTGGATCGGCGTGACTTGCTCGCGCTGTATCGCGGCGATCTGCTGGTTCTTTTGCCGCTTGAAGTCCGATTCCGGAAACACGGGGTTCAGAATGATGTCGGCAAACAGATCGAGCGATGGGTCGAGTTTGGACTTGAGCGAGGAAAGTTGCACGACCGACAAGTCCAGGTTGGCAGACGCATTGAGTTGCGCGCCCAGCAGGGCCTGTTCATCGCTGATTTGCAGCGCCGTCCGCGTCTTCGTGCCCCCGTTCAAAAGAGCCGCGGTCATGCTGGCCGTTCCCGGCGAAGCGAATTGATCTGCCGCGTATCCAGCGTCGACGTCCAGCCAGAAACTCACCAGCGGAACTTCATGGCGCTCCGCCAGAATCACCTTGAGCCCATTTTTCAGCGTCGCGCGCTGCAGTTTCGGCAGCTTCAACTCCGGTGGAGTACCGGTGTCCGGAGCTTTCGAACGATCGGCTCCGGTAGCTGCCGTCTTGTACGTCGGGAACGGTTGCACCTCCAAAATGAAGACGCCATCGGAAAGCCAGCGATTCGCCGCGGTCTTCAAATCTTCCGCGGTGGCTTCCTGCACCCGTTTCAGCGAGATTTTGTACGCGTCCGGGCTTCCGCGAAACGCCTGGCTCTGCGCCAGCCGGTCGGACTTTCCGCCGAAGCCGCCGATGCGTTCGATGCCACGGATGAAATTCGCTTCGTATTGCGCCTTAACGCGTGCCAACTCTTCGGCGGTGGGCCCTTCTTTCAGGAATCGCGCAAGTTCCTCATCCAATTCCTTTTCTACTTGCGCAAGATCGCCGCCGGGCTTGGCCGTCGCCTGTACGTAGAACTGTCCCGCGATCTCATTCAAGGGCACGAATGCGTTAGCATTAGTGGCAATTTGATCGTCATATACAAGTCGCTTGTAAAAGCGGGAAGTTTTTCCAACGCTCAGGACATCGCTCACTAGGTCGAGATAGTCGCCGTCGGGGCTGCCATATTGTGGGATGTTCCAAACCTTATAAACCCGTGCCTGCGGTACGCGGTCCTGCACGATTTCCCGGTGCGACCCCGTCATCTTGGCCACCCAAACTTCTTGATGCGCCACCGGCGGCCCCGCGGGAATATTTCCAAAATACTTTTCCACTTTTTCTCTGGCGGTTTTTGCGTCGATATCTCCAGCAAGAACGATCACCACGTTCGAAGGACCGTAGTACGTCTTAAACCATTCCTTCACGTCGTCCATGGACGCGGCGTTGAGATCGCCCATATCTCCAATGACCGTCCACGAGTAAGGATGGCCTGCGGGATAGGTATTTTGCGTAATGAGCTGCCGTGACACGGCGTAGGGCTGATTCTCGCCTTGGCGTTTTTCGTTTTGCACCACGCCGCGCTGCAGATCGAGCGTCTTCTGATCCAGCGACCCCAGAAGGAATCCCATGCGGTCCGATTCCATCCACAGTGTGTAATCCACGGCCGAAGTCGGCACATTCTCAAAATAATTGGTGCGGTCGTTATTCGTCGTTCCGTTCAGGTCGGTGGCGCCGATTTTTTCCATGGCGTCAATGTAGCGTCCCGGCGCGTGCTCGCTGCCCCCGAACATCAGGTGTTCGAACAGATGCGCGAATCCGGTCTTTCCCAGCTTTTCGTTTTTCGACCCCACGTGGTACCACGTGTTGATCGCCACGATCGGCGCCTTGTGGTCCTCGTGCACGATTACCGTGAGCCCGTTGTCCAGGACAAACTTTTGGTAAGGAATGTCCACGTTCGCGCTTTGCGCGAGAGTCCTGCCCGCCAGTATCCCGAATGCAAAAAATAGCAGCGCCAATCTCATTTTCATTTCAAAAATCCTCCGTTAAGAATTCACTCTGAATCGCAACACGCGCGACTCCTGCGGGCACACCGCCACCTCTGTCATAGGCGGCTGCAACTCCTGGAAGTCACTTGTACGCGGGATTCTGTACCGGTCAACGAACTCTGCCTATCCCCCGGTCTCTCGACTTGGGAGTCTACACCGCATCCCCGGCCTCAGAAAAACATTTTTCCTGACTTTCTCCGTGCACCCTGCGCTTCCGCGTCAGCTTACTCTTCTCCGATTTGTTCCAGCGCCCTCGAAGGTCTAAAATCTTTCCGAGGTTACCATGCCGGACAATCTGGTCATCGCGGGCCGCGCGTTCAACTCCCGCCTTATTGTTGGAACGGGGAAGTACCGCAGCTTTCAGGAAATGGCGCGCGCGCACGCCGCTTCCGGCGCGGACATGGTTACCGTTGCCGTCCGCCGCGTCAATCTCACCGATCGCACGAAGGAATCTCTGCTGGACTACATCGACCGCGAAAAAATATTCATCTTGCCGAACACTGCGGCCTGCTACACCGCCGACGAAGCCATTCGAACCGCGCGGCTCGCCCGCGAAGTGGGCCTTTCGAATTGGGTGAAGCTCGAAGTCATCGGCGACCAGCAAACTCTTTTTCCAGATACCGAGCAGCTTATTGAGGCGACCCGAGTTCTCGTGAAAGAAGGCTTCGTCGTTCTCCCCTACACCAACGACGACCTCATCGCCGCCCGCAAGCTCATTGACGCCGGCGCCGCCGCGGTCATGCCGCTCGCTGCTCCCATCGGCTCCGGCCTGGGTGTCCAAAATCCAGCCAACCTCCGCATACTCCGCGAACGCATCACCGAAGTTCCCATGATCGTGGACGCGGGCGTTGGCACCGCTTCCGATGCCGCCGTAGCCATGGAGCTCGGCGCCGACGGCGTGCTCATGAACACCGCCATCGCGGAGGCCGCCGACTCTGTTCTTATGGCGGAGGCCATGCGAGACGCCGTCATCGCCGGCCGCAAGTCCTATCTCGCCGGCCGCATGCCCAAGCGGCTCTACGCCTCCGCGTCTTCCCCACTCTCCGGCGTCGTTCGTTGAAGGCGCGCTATGCCGTCCAAAAGACTTCTTCGACGGAATTTTCGAAGCAGATTAGAAGAGTTTAGTTACTGTTTGCGTGGATGAAGCCGATCACAATGTTGCTGAATTCTTCGGGCTTTTCTAAGTACATCAGATGGCCCGCGTCGCTGAGCACCACCCTCCGCGAGCCGTGAATGCCTGCTTCAATCGCGCCGGCGTGCGCATGCACGTCTGGGATGTCTGCGTCGCCAGTCAGAATCAATGTAGGAACGCGGATTTCGCTCAGCCTCGGCAACGCCGGCTGCGTGGAGCGAGCATAGTCATTGTGCGTCATGTCCTGCGGATTGCTTTTCAGTAATTCCAACAGCCGCTTCCGCGCCGCGTCATGGCCGGGCGCAATGAGATATTTATCGTTAGCCCAGTTTGTCAATCCGGCGTTCACATCATTCTTTTCGAATGGCTTGGAGTTTTGCATCCCACGATTCAAAAAGTGGTCGCTGTAGGGAAGT
>Ga0207087_1007_pt1 | contig 47386 bp, 48 predicted proteins | sample Alteio_BWMinHeat_51_FD_153544 | JGI IMG/M metagenome (GOLD analysis project Ga0207087, IMG submission 153544) | Enriched cells from forest soil in Barre Woods Harvard Forest LTER site, Petersham, Massachusetts, United States -... | ecosystem: Environmental > Terrestrial > Soil > Temperate forest >... | reverse complement strand
CGCTCTATGAATCTATCCGCAATTGATTCTTATCTAGTACCAACATACAATCCTACCATAGATGAAGATTGTCATTCTAGCCGGAGGCAGTGGGACCCGTCTGTGGCCTCTTTCTCGCCAGAGCCTGCCCAAACAGTTTCTCCATTTTGGCGAGTCGCACTCTCTGCTCCAAAAAACTCTTTTGCGCTTTTTAAAGATTTTTTCCCCAGGCGATTTGCTGATTCTCACAAGCCAAGACTACTATCATCTGGTCAAATCCCAAGCCGAGCAGATCGATCCTCTGCTGACCGGCCAAATTGTCATTGAACCGGAAAAGAGAAACACAGCCCCTGCCATTTGCCTTTCTGTGGCCGTCTTACAGGAAAAGCTAGGGGCGGGGAAAGAGGAATGTTTTCTTGTCTCTTCCTCTGATCACCTGATCTCTCCCGAATCGCTCTTTTTGGAAAAAATCCTCGAGGCAGAAAAGGTTGCAGCATCTGGCCAGCACATTGTCTTTGGCATTCGTCCCTCAAAGCCAGAAACCGGTTATGGCTATATTCGCGTGAAGGATTCAGAGAAAACAACAACTCATGAAGTTCTGGAGTTTGTCGAAAAACCCTCTCGAGAAAAAGCGGAAGCTTTTTTGAAAAGTGGCGACTACTTTTGGAATGCGGGGATTTTTCTCTTCCAGATCTCGACTTTTCTCGAGGATCTTGCTCTTTACCAAAAGCAGATGCAGCAGATCGCCTCCCAAAGCGTGCCAGAGCTCCTGCGCGACTTCCACCTTTTGCCCGAGCTTTCGATCGATTATGCGCTCCTTGAATACTCCAACCGTATCCAAATGATGCCACTCGATCTTTCTTGGTCAGATATTGGCTCTTGGGATGGCGTCTATGAAGTGCTCTCCAAAGATAGCTCGGACAATGTGAAGGTGGGTCCTGTGCTCGATATGGGCACGCGTAGCTGCCTGCTGATGACGAGCAAAAGGCTCATTGCCACTGTCGATATTGAGGATCTCATTGTCATCGACAGTGATGACGCTCTTCTCATTGCAAAAAAGGGACAATCGCAAAAGGTCAAACTCCTTGTCGAAAAGCTCAAGGAAAAGGGCTCTAAAGCGGCCTCTGAACATCGCACTCTCCACCGTCCTTGGGGCAGCTACACGATTTTAGAGGAGGGAGAGCGCTACAAAATCAAAAGGATCACCGTCGATCCAGGACAAAAACTCAGCCTACAGCTCCACTACCACCGCAGCGAGCATTGGGTTGTGGTTAAGGGAACAGCAAAAGTGACTGTCGATGACAAAGAGGTGCTTCTTCATGAAAATGAGAGCATTTACGTGCCCAAATCGACGACCCACAGGCTCGAGAACCCTGGCAAAGTGTCTCTCGAGCTCATCGAGGTGCAGGTGGGAGAATATGTCGGCGAAGATGACATTGTCCGCTTTGACGATGTCTATGGGCGAGTGGAGACAAGTACTCTATAGCTTGAAAAAATACCCCTCCTTTTTCTCTGTGAGCTCTGCGCTCTCTGTGGTAAAGAAAAAAACAAAAACCACCACAGAGATCACGGAGCTCACAGAGAGGCGGCTTCAATCTCTTCTCGAATCACCTCTAAGTGCCTTTCTGCGCACTTTTGCCAGCTAAATTTCTCCGCCTGTTTTTTTCCCTTAAGAATGAATTCTGCGCGCCAATCAGAGACAGAGCGCAAAAGCGAGACTAGCTCATCAACGCTGTGTGGATCAAAATACTGAGCTGCCTCCCCGCACGCCTCGGGGATGCTTGCAGCTCTTGAGGCAATCACGGGGCAGCCCTGTGCCATGGCTTCGATTGGCGGCAAACCCCACCCTTCGTAAAATGAGGGAAAAATAAGCGCTGTGGCTCTTCTGTAAAGGGCACGGAGCTCCCCACCTTTCACCTGCCCCATAAAATGGACCTTTGGCAGTAGGCTCAAACGCTCCCAATCTATTCCTCGGATCATCCCCTCTTTTTTTCCCACGATGAGAAGATGCTCCTGCCCCTCTACCTGTCCAAATGCCCGCACAAGCGTCTCTACGTTTTTATGCGGCTTGAGGTTACCCACAAAAAGAAAAAACTTCTCAGGTAGTTTTTCTATAAACTCTGGACCTTCCTGCTCTGTAGCTACCGATCCTGGCCCAAGCAGGATCAGATCGACCTTTCCTCTAAAGCTTGGGAAAAAGCGGTAGAGCTCTTTTTGAGTAAAAGAGGAAATGGTGATCAGCCGAGAGGCTTTTTGCACTGCAGCGCGCATGAAGAGGCGCGCGTAGGCTCTTTGCAGCAAACTGAGCTCTTTCAGATGGGCAAGGTGATAAAAATCGTGAAGGGTGACAAGTCGCCTTTTGGCCAAAATGGGTAGGAGAGGAACATTAAAATGGGCAGACCAAAAAAGCGCGGTGCGAGGGATTTTCAGAGGAAGCATCAACTGCTCACGCAAAGAGTAGATGCTCTCCTTGCTCTCGATTTTGAGCAGCTTGAGCCCCGATTTTTCTAGATAGGGGAGAAGATTTTGCAAATAGGTTCCGATGCCGCCATGGCTTTGCATGCGTGCATCGATGACAAGATCAAACATGGATAGTGCATCGATCAGATGCAACCATGAGACTGACAAGCTCTTCTAGACTTGTTTTGGCTTCCCACCCAAGTCTCTCCTTGGCCTTCGAGGCATCACCGACAAGAAGATCGACCTCTGCAGGACGAAAATATTTGGGAGAAACGCAGATGAGCAGCCGTCCAGAACTTTCGTCATATCCCTTCTCACCCTCCCCTTGTCCTTCAAAGCGTACCTCTATCCCGACACTAGCAAAGGCAAGCTGGGCAAAAGAGCGGACACTGGTCGTTTTTCCCGTTGCAAGGACAAAATCTTCTGGGCGCTCCTGCTGCAGCATCAGATACATCCCCTCGACATAGTCCTTTGCATAGCCCCAGTCGCGCCTTGCCTCTAAATTGCCCAGCACAAGAGGCTCTTCACTTCCCTCTAGGATTCTACAGACTGCTTGCGTGATCTTGCGTGAGACAAAATTTTCTCCTCTTCTCGGGCTCTCGTGGTTGAAGAGGATGCCATTACAGGCATAGAGGCCATAGGCTTCTCTATAGTTGACAATTGCCCAGTAGGCATAGAGTTTGGCAACACCATAGGGAGAGCGCGGATAAAAGGGGGTCGTTTCTCTCTGGGGAATTTCCCGCACCTTGCCAAAAAGCTCGGAGGTAGAGGCTTGGTAGACTTTTGCATAGGGGCATGCTTGCCTGACCCCCTCTAGGAGCCGAAGGACACTAAAGGCGTCGACCTCTGCTGTATACTCGGGCATGATGAAGGAGGCCCCCACATCGCTCATCGCTGCCAAATTGTAGAGCTCATCAGGCCGGATACTTCCCAAGAGCTCTTTGATATTAGAACCATCGGAGAGATCTCCCTCATGAAGCATCAGTTGAGGATGACGCAAGAGATGGGCAATACGACCTAAGTTGGAAGAGGAGCTGCGGCGCACAAGACCATGCACCATGTAGTCTTTTTCAAGCAGAAGCTCGGCAAGATAGGAGCCATCTTGTCCTGTGATTCCCGTTACAAAGGCAATGCGCTTTTTCATGCAGCTTGTCTCCTATAAGGCTTAATGAATCGGCGGTAGACGATGCGCATAAGCAGCAGAAGCGGACGCGGAATGACCATCCAGAGAAGATTTTGTGTCCAGAAAGTTCGGATCATCCAGTATTTGGGACACATGTCACGGAAAGCTTTTAAGGAAAAAAAGCGAACCCCTTTTTTTATGCGAATATCTCGAATGTGAAAACTAATGAATTTTTTACATACCTGGTTCAAACAGCAGAGCCGCAGAGGATGCCATTTACCAAAGAGATCCTGAGTATAGTCCGAATAACCATCCACATCGAGTAAAAATCTTCGATAAATACCAAGCTCCTTGCAAAATGAGTCATTTGCACTGCGGTAGTGGACGCTGGCCTCATGCAAATAGAGCCATTTCGGATGCAAAAAGACCATCTTAGAAATGACATAGAGAATGATGTAGGCGTTGAAAAATCGCTCGATGTTTTCGATCTTTGCAACCGCCTCTTTCCAAATCGATCGCTTGCAGACTTGACCCGACATATAACCAAAATAAGTAAAGAGGTCTTGAAAGATCGCCTGTGCATTCTCATAGAGTCTATCGCTTGATAAATGAGGTTGAATCAGAGGGGAAGGAAGCTGCTTGGTCAGTTGCTGATCAAAAGTCTTACTCCTCACCGAAATGCCTGCTAAATCGCTATAGGTGCTAAGCGCTTGAAGCACCTTAACTATACTTCCCTCTTCAATGCGGTCGTCATCTCCCAAAAACCAGCAATACTCTCCGCTTGCCGCTTCAATTGATTGGAGAAAACAGCGGTCGGGACCCACATTTTTGGGAAAGCGAAAGTAGGTGATACTGGGATATTTGTTTACGTACTCTTGAACAAGCTGAGCGGTACGATCGATCGATCCATTGTCGCAAATCACAATCTCTACACCTGGCACGATCTGCTCTAAGATACTGTCCAAAGCAGTGGGCAAGCAGTTAGAGCGGTTGTAAGTAGGAATGCAAACGGTCAGTTTGGGTAGATTCATGGTTCCTCAATACTTGGAGGCTTTCTTTAAAGATCTCTTTTGCGTCGAGCTCTGCTCTGCAGAGCACTTTACCATCTTTCCTTTTTCCCAGATAGGGATAAGGATCGGTCTGCACAAAAGCTAGACTCTGGTTTGGCCTCCAAAAATCGATGTTGGGGGTGGATTTGTAGAGCACAATGAGCGGAGCTCCTGCCTCCGCTGCAATGTGCACAGAGGCCGTATCGACGCTCACGAGCAGAGCGCACTCTCCAATGGCCTGCACCCACTCCTCCCACTGCAATCGGTTGCAAAGGTTGTAGCTTGGATCTGCGACAATCTCATCGGCAATTGGTTTTTCTCTAGATCCAGCTCCTGTCACATACACTTCATGCCCCTGCTCTCTAAAAAGCTCATAAAGCTGATTCCAGAGTGAGGGAGCAAACTCTTTTTCCGTCTCTCTAGAGAAGGGGTGAAGGAGAATATAGGGACTTTTTGGAATATTTGGAGATAATCGAGGGGCAAAAGGGCGGCTCTGCATCTGGCAAGAAATGCCCAGCTCTTTCAAAAGCGCGGTAAACACAAAGGGGAAATAGAGCGCCTCTGGATGGGAAATCGAGCGAGTGAGCAAAAAACTATACCCTGCATGATCAAAACCCAGGCGCATGGGAATTTTGGCTTTCCACATTGTAGAGATCGCGTGGGGGTAAAAAAAACAGAGATCAAGGGCAAGGTCATATCCGATAGATTGGATTTTTTTTGCCAGCCTTCTCTCCACAAAAAAGGCAAAATGAATCAGCTCACAAAGACGACCAAGCAGTGTCTGAGAAGAAAAGAGTTTCATGTCAAAATGGTGAACAAAATCTACATGAGAGGATTTTTCAGCAGCCATCTTCGCATGAGTGTGGACCAAAACTCCAATCTGACACCCTGGGAAGGCTCTTTTTAAATGGGGAATGACCCTCAGCGCAATCACTACATCGCCAAATCCTCCCCATTTGCAAAGCAAAATTCTACGCGGGGGCGCGGTGCCGCCCTTAAAGTGCTTTTTGCAAAGCCTTCTGAGCAGGAGGTGGTAACAGTCCAAGACTTTGATGAAAAGCCTCTTCTTCCATCCTGTAATGAAAATATTTCTCGTTTCACTCATGCTTTTTGCAAGTGCATCAACTGCTCTGTTGCCTTTTCAAAAATGGCAGAGGGATCGATCCCTTCAAAAAAAATGGCCCCATTTTCTCTGATCGGTTGCCAAATACCGGGGTGCGGCGTGTTCCCGTTATACAACCCAATGAAAGAAACGTCCAGAGCCGCCGCTAAGTGAATGGGAACAGAATCGACAGAGACAACAAGCGCGCTTCTTTGGATGAGGGAGACAAGCTCATTCCAGCTCAAGCGGTCGCAAAGGTTACCTGTTTCATCCAGACAGACGCTCTCTATGGCTTTTTTCTCTCGCTCTCCTCTACCTGTAAAGACCACTTTTATGGCTGCCTCCCTAAATAGCCCATAGAGCTTTTGCCAAAACGGCAGAGGAAATTCTTTGGCTGCAAACGAAGAGCAGAGATGAAAAATGACAAAGGGCTCATCCACGACCATTTTTTTCACAAAGATCGAGGGTTTTAGGTTCTTTCTGTACTCCTCTTGTACCCCAAGCCGCTCTAAAAGCAGCCCATACTGCAGAGGAAGATAGCCCTCTTCTTTCCAAGAAACAGGCCGTGTTAAGAGCAGGTGGTTGCCCGAGGTGTTAAACCCTATTCGAACAGGAATTTTCGCTTTATAAGCCAGGGCAATGGTATTGGGAAAAAAGGGGAAAAGCTCAAGGGCGACATCGTAATTTTTTTCTGTAAGCTCCTGCACGATTCTCTTTTCCTCTTTTTTGCGGTAAGCAAAAAAATCGCGCACCTTTTGTAAAACCGTTGTACCTACACGCGCCCAGCTGTAGGTCTCATGCACCCAATCAATCCCTAGAGAGGTCTGCAAAACAACGCTTGACTGCTTCGAAACAAGAAAACCAATCCGACACCCTGGAAACTGCGCCTTGAGGGCAGCTATGACAGAGGTGGCAAGAACAACATCTCCAAGATTTGCCCAGTTACAGAGTAAAATACGCTGGATCTGCTTAAGGGAAGGCTCTTTAAACCGAGAGGGAAAAAAGAGGCGCAAAACCGCGTGTAAAAGGTCAAAGATCGAGGCAAAGAGCTTCGATTTAAAACCAAAACAAAACTGGTTCATTCTCTAGTTAAAATCACCTGGTATCGATTGCATACAATCTTCCATCCATGCTGCAGCAAAAACTCAATCGCCAGCTTTCCCTTGCCACCATGCACCAGATTACAATCATCGATCATCACAATGCTGTTTTTTGTAAGAAAAGGATAGGCAGCTCTGATTTCTCTTAAGTGATGATGCTGAGAAGGCCCCGGATTGTCTGGGTCAAAATCATAGGAATCCAAGTAGAGAAAGTCGATAGGCTGGTTAAAGTCTCTGAGATAGGCAACCGAGTCGCTACAGATGAAGTGCACCTTATTTTCATGACCCACAACAGTGCGCTTCACCGCCTCCTGAGCCTTTTTTAAATTTTTCTGACTAATATCGACGGAGAAAAACTCAGCTCCATGGTCGCGGGCCCACTCTGCAAAAATGATCGTAGAACCTCCATCTCCATCTGTAAAACCAGCAGTGCCATCGCGCGCCGTTCCTGTTTCCACAAGGGTCTGAGCTCCCATTTCTTCTATGAGTTGCAGGACAAGCTGCATGGTCTCATAGCGACCATGTTCGGGGGTCACTTTACCTTCTAAATAATCGTGATGAGTAGGAATTTCTGCAAAAAGAGATAAGCTACTTACTCCTAAGAAAAAACAGAAAATCTTTACAACCAGGCTCATTGACTCCCCCTAAAACTTCCTAAGACAACTTCTGCCCTGTCATCTTTCACGACTAGCCCATTTTTCAGCCAGATAATTCGATTGCAAAGTAGCGCGACTTTGTCCAGCTGATGGCTCACAAAAATCACCGTGCGCCCCTCTCGAACAATGCTCTTCATTTTTCTCAAGCACTTTTCCTGAAAGGCCTCATCGCCCACGGCTAAAATCTCATCGATGATCAGAATATCGCTTGTCAGATGCGCCATGACAGAAAAGGCAAGCCGCAGAAACATACCGCTCGAATACTTTTTCACAGGCGTCTCGAGAAAAGCCTCCACCTCAGAAAAAGCCACGATCTCATCAAAACGGGCCGCAACCTCGCCCCGCTTCATCCCCAGCATCGCGCCACTTAAGTAGATATTTTCTCTACCCGTTAGCTCTAAATGGAACCCTGTTCCCACCTCGAGGAGCGCCGCAACCCGTCCATGGAGCTGGACAGAGCCGGTAGTTGGCCAGACAACCCTTGCAAGAATCTTGAGAAAGGTGCTCTTGCCAGAGCCATTGGCTCCAATGATGCCGATACTTTCTCCTGCGTCCACAGAAAGATTGAGATCGCGCAGTGCCCAGAGCTCTCTTATCTGCGCTTTTCCCTTCCAAGGGCGTATCCAAAGGGTCATCTCTTCGGCAAGGCTGCGGTGAGAGCTCATGACTTCTTTAATGGGATATTTTTTACCCAGATTCTGGACGCGGATCAGGCTAGATGACATCGGCAAACGTGTGTTCCAACTTGCGAAAGACAAACAAACTCCCCACAAAAAGAAGAAGCGTACTGCTCAAACAGCAGGAAAAAGAAAGGAGCGGAAAGCTAGGCAATCCCAGCAAAGACCAGCGAAATAGATCGATGAGCCCTGTCAGGGGATTGAGACAAAAGAGCAGCTGCCACTTTTCAGGAATGATGTGGCTAGAATAGGCAAGGGGAGAGGCATACATCCAAAACTGCAAAAAGAAGGGAACAATGTGCTTAAAGTCGCGGTAGTGCGCGCTCAGAGACGAGAGCAAAATATTGAACCCGCTGGCAAAGGTAAAGAGCAGGAGCGCCCAGAGCGGCAGAAAAAGCATCTGGAGCTGAAACGACTGACCGAAAAAGGGAAGGAAGAGAAACAGGAGAAAGAGCGTCATCAGAAAATCGAGGACAACGCCAAAGGTGCCTGATAGGGGCAAAAATAGCCGCGGGAAATAAATTTTCTGCACCAGATGCGCCTCGTTGATCAAGCTGGTACTTGCCCGCTGAATCGATTGGGAAAAGACAAGCCATGGAATGAGGGCCGCAAATGCAAAGAGGAAATAGGGGCAACCGTCGCTTTCCATCTTCATCCACTTGCCAAACACAACTGCAAATAAAAGAGCGGTCATCAGCGGCTGCAAAACCACCCAGAGCACCCCCAGATAGGTCTGTTTGTAGCGAAGTTTGATGTCGCGGAAGATGAGCATGAAAAAGACAAAGCGGAACTCGACCATCTCAGCAAAATCCTGAGCACAAAAAGAGCGACGCGGCGCAATGATAATGGGTTTCATATTGAAGTTTTGTCAAAAGCTTAGGAGGAAGAACCATTCTTAGCAAGTTTTCTACCCATTTTGCAGAAACATCTTGCAAGCATATCCCTGATTTAAATATATTTTGGTTCCATGAATGCAAAAATTGTATTTTTTCTAGGACTTTTTCTCCTCAGATGTTTTACGTATTTAGTCGCATGTGAGGAAAAAGAAATTGTCTACCCTGCTCCTCAGAATAGCGTCGATTGGGAAATTGACTCTCTGCTTACCGAAGCAGAAAAACAACTCGTTGTAGGAGAATTCAGAACGTCTCTTGACTACTCAGAGCGCGCTGATGGGCTTTTGCACTTGACACAAGATCAAGAAAATCACAGGGAATTGCGCATTCTGCTTGATCAGGCTTTGGCAGCAACTTGCTTAGAAGGGCCTACAGAAAATAACCTCATTCGCTTCAAAAAATTCCAGTCGCTTTTAAAAACAAAAAGCTGCTCAAAAAACCAAAACCTCATCATTCCTATTGGGAAAAACTGGCCCTTCTATGGTTCTGATGAACCAATGACTCCTTCAGAATGTTTAGCTACTGTTAAAAATACGATGAAGAAAGTGGAGCTTGCTGCGATTGCTCTATTGCCTACTGGAAAAATTACACAGTTTGCTCTTCAATCAATCTTGTACGCTTTAGAAAAAGGAGCAGAGCAATGCTGCCAAGAAAGGGGTTTTTGGAAGACATGCATGCAGCCTCTTGTGAATGCTTGGCAAGACATGGAAATTTTAAAAATTCCTCCAGATCCTGCGTGGGACTAAGATATGTTTCGTTATTTGTGTGTTCTATTTTTTATCTTCTGCTTTTCTAAAGCACAATCAGAGCTGCTCTTAGAGAAACCTTATCCCTTTTTTTCTCCTTTCAAGCTTGACTTTCCGACTATTGACTCCATTAGTTTTAATTTGTCCACTCAAGAAAAACAGTTGGGCATAGATCTAAACAAATGCATCAAATTAGCAATGGGTGAAAAAACAAAAACCATAGCGTTTACAGCAGCAGATTCCATCCCTTTTGGGTTTCTGAGCGCAAAAATGCAGTTTCTCTTCACCCTGTTCAAGCTCAAAGACAACTTGTTTCTCCTGACAAGCTACGTAATAGTCCCAGGTAACTCTTTCAATGACATAGAAGCCACCATTCCCATCTACGGCAACGATTATGTGATTCAAATCGAAAAAAATGCGAAAGAAGAGCTTGAAAAACAGATCCAAGAAGATGTGCGGCATTTCTTTAGTTTGTATAAAAAAAATAACGCTCAAAACACCGACAAACTCGCTCTTTATATCGCTAATTTTTAGAAATTTAATCGGTAACGCGTGTGACGAAGCTCCCCCGTTTTTAAAAGGGCCCCTTTTTCGACTAAATCAGCTAGGTCGCGGGTGGCCGTAGCCCGTGTGGTTTTTGTCATCGCAATATAATTCTCGGCACTTAAGCCCCCTTCAAAGCCATTTGGGCCTACCGCAAACAGTTTAAGTAGTACTTTCATCTGACGCGGATTGATTTGCCCCGAAAGAGCGCTGAGCATCTTCGATTTTTCAATCAAAAAAGAGAGCAGGGTCAGCGCATCTCGATGCGCTTCTGTAACGATATGGGCAAAAAACTCTACCCACTGCTGCACCTCTAATGTGCGGTTGCATTTTTCAAGTTCTAGGTAGTACTGTCTTTTGCGTTTTTCGAGCATTTTGGAAATAGCAATGAGGATAGGCCTCTCGACTTCTTGGGAAAGAATCTTTTCCGCTAAGCAGCGCCCGATTCTTCCATTGCCATCTTCGAAAGGATGGATGCTTTCAAAATAGATGTGCGCAATGGCCGCCCGTCCCAAAATAGAGACAGAGCCCGTTGAACCATTAAACCAATCGATGAAAGTTGTCATTTCTTGAAACACTCGGGCTGAGGGTGGCGCTTCGAAAAAAACTTTTGGAGCATCATAACGGTTGGAAACGATCTGCATAGGCTCTGCGTGCGTGCGGTATTTCCCGCAGTCTGTAATGGCAGATGTGTCTTTAAAGAGCATAGCATGCCACTGCCAAAGCATTTCATGGGTGAGCGGCTTATCGAACGTTTCGTAGACACTGCAAAGAAGCTCTGCCATGGCTGATTCTTTGACTGTTTTTTGCTTTGTAGTAGGTAGCCCAAAGTGCGCCTTAATGGACGATTGCAAGCTCTGTCTGTCGAGAATTTCTCCTTCAATTCTTGAACTTTCCATTCCCTCTACGCTCAAAATTTCGACAATAAAATCTTTGTAGTCTTGCTTATTTACAGCTTTTAGATACGCAAATGCACTGCCCACTCCCATAAGAAATAGTTTCTCTAATTCCGTAAGGGGGTGAGGATCGTAATGAAATTTTGGCCAGTCAGGCAACTCCCAGTTCCAGGGCATGAGTTATAGACTCCCTCTCTATAACTCACAAATTAGCACAAAAATGAGTTATAGGAAAGGGCTCTATAACTCAAAAAATGAGCTATAGAACAAACAACTCCTTTAAAATCAATCGCTTAAGCACTATTCTACAAACTCTCCTCGAGGAGCAAGAGCTGCTGGTACTGCTTTAGCCGATCGCGCAGCTCTGCTGCCTCCTCAAACTGCAGCTGTTTGGCCGCTTTGTGCATCTCTCTCTCTGTCTTCTCAATCTTTTGCTCGAGCTCTTTTTTGGTCAGAAGCGGCGGCTCTCCCTGAGAAACAACAGCGACCGGCAGCACAGCGCCAAAGGTCTCTGTAAGCTCTTCGGCGCGCCGTCTTTGAGTGGAGTGAGGGGTGATCCCATGCTCTTGATTGAATGACTCTTGAACTTTACGCCTTTCTGAAGTGACCCTTATCGCATTTTCAATGGATTTTGTCTGTTTATCGGCATACATGACGACTCTGCCCCTCACATTGCGAGCGGCCCTCCCGCATGTTTGAATGAGAGAGGTTTCACTGCGCAAAAAACCCTCTTTATCCGCATCGAGAATGGCAACAAGAGAGACCTCTGGCAGATCGAGCCCTTCGCGGAGAAGGTTGATCCCCACTAGCACATCAAAAAACCCTTTTCTGAGCTCATTGAGGATTTGCACTCTCTCTAAAGTGTCGATATCAGAGTGAAGATATTTAGCTTTGACTCCAATGTCTGTGAGATACTCGGTCAACTCTTCAGCCAGGCGCTTGGTCAGGACCGTCACCAGAACTCTGCCTCCCGCCTCTGTCTCTTTGCGAATCTCCTCTAGACAATCGTCGACTTGGTTTTCAGCTGCCTTTAGCGTAATCACTGGATCGAGTAGCCCTGTGGGACGAATGACCTGGCGAACAATTTCTCCTCCAGATTCCTCTATTTCCCAAGGCCCTGGAGTGGCAGAGACGTAGATCACTTGCGGGATGCGCGCATAAAATTCTTCAAACTTGAGAGGCCGGTTATCAAAGGCAGAGGGAAGACGAAAGCCAAATTCCACAAGCGCCTCCTTGCGGGAACGATCTCCATTGTACATGGCACGGACCTGGGGAAGGGTCTGGTGCGACTCATCGACAAATAGCAGAAAATCGGAGGGGAAGTAATCGAGTAGACAAGGAGGCGCCTCTCCAGGGCGGCGGCCACTAAAATGGCGCGAGTAGTTCTCGATCCCCTTGCAAAAGCCCATCTCTTTGATCATCTCAAGATCATAGAGGCTGCGCTCTCTAAGTCTTTGGTGCTCCAGCAGACGCTGCTCCTTGCTAAAAAAAGCGAGCCTCTCTTCGAGCTCGAGTTTGATCTTCTCAATTGCAGCAAGGCGCACCGCTTCGGGAGTGACGTGGTGAGATCCTGGGAAAATGGAGATCTTTTCACACCGGTTGAGTACTTTGCCTGTGAGGGGATCGATCGAGCTGAGCCGCTCGATTTGGTCACCAAAAAATTCAATGCGGTAGGCCAGGCTCTCCTCATAAGCAGGCATGATCTCGAGAATATCTCCTCGCGCGCGGAAAGTGGCCCTTGCCAGATCATAATCGTTTCGCTTATAGCGCATCTCGACAAGGTGCAGAAGGAGGTTGTCACGTCGCACCTCTTGCCCCTTAGAGAGATTAAGCTGCATCTGGCTATAGTATTCGGGAAGACCCAGGCCATAGATGCAAGAGACAGAGGAGACAATCAGCACATCACTGCGCTCTAAGAGCGAGCGGGTTGCGGAAAGGCGCATCCGATCGATCTGGTCATTGATGGCCAGATCCTTCTCGATATAGGTATCTGTCCGCGCAATATAGGCCTCTGGCTGGTAGTAGTCATAGTAGGAGACAAAATACTCGACAGCGCTCCCCGGGAAAAAGGCTTTGAACTCCTGGTAGAGCTGAGCGGCTAAGGTTTTGTTGTGGGCAAGGATAAGAGCGGGCCTTTGGAGCTCTGCGATGACACTTGCCATCGTAAAGGTCTTGCCCGATCCTGTAATCCCAAGCAAAACTTGACTCTTTTTTTGCCCCTTAACTCCTTGGACAAGTCTTTTAATGGCCTGCGGCTGATCACCTCGCGGCTCAAAATCGGTCTTAAGTTCAAACATTAGACTTTAAGGAGCACTAGGTAGGTAAGGGGCTCCCACCATCTGAGAGATTTGGAAAAAGGCGACAAAAAGGGCAAAGAGAAAAATGGCAGCAAGAAGAGGTTTGCCTCCTCGGACAATGTAGTGCTCTCCCCCTGCTCTGCGCCCTTTCCAGACCATCAGCACCGGCAAGATGCCAAAGAGAATCACGGCGCAAATACCCCCTGCAAAATTGAGCGCCTTGAAAAAGATCTGGGGGAAGCAAATGGCCAGAAAAAGCGGGGGAAAGAGGGTGAGCATGCAGAGCGAAAGGCTCTCTTGCTTTTTGTAGCTGAGCTTTAGCCCATCGGCCCAAAAATGGGTGAGGCTAAGGGCTTGTGCAAGGAAAGAGGTCAAGATCGCAAAGAAGGCAAGGAGTGTCGCAAAATAGCTGACAAAACTAGAGCCTAAAATCCCGGAGATAGCCTGAGAGGCCTCTTCGCCTTTTTTAAGACTCTGGGCGATGCCAGAGGGTCCTTCTAAAGGGACGATCCCGAGGACAAGCAGCTGCCAAATCAGATAGACGCCAAGCGCAAAAAGGCTACCGAGCCAAATGCTGCGACGCGTGCGGGCAACATTGCCCTTCATGTATCCCATGAGGCTTGGGATCATGTTGTGAAAGCCAAACGAAATGACCAAAATAGGCAGGGAAAAAACCGCATACTGCGGCGCACTCCGCTCGAGAAGTTTTGGGGAGACATAGCGGACCCCTAGGAAGACAAGGGCTAAAAAAGAGGCGATTTTGCCGAGCATCAGGACCCGGTTCCAGAGGTCAACTGGCCTGGTCCCTCTATAGACAATCCAGCCAAAGAGCAGCACAAAGACAAGGCTTCCCACCCAATCGGCCACTGTAATGTGGAAATGCTGCTTCATCAAAGTGGAAAAAAGCGTGCCACAGGCCGAAATATAGGCAACAAGTAGCGCGTAAAAGAGAAAGAGGTAGAAGACCCAGCAGGCGTTTTTTCCCCACTTGCCAAGACTTGTTTCGGTCATGGAAATGAGGTTGACCTGCCGCGGAAACCAGCCATTTACCTCGACAAGTAGCAGTCCTGTTAAGGTCATAAAAGCCCAGGAGAGAAAGAACATGAGAAGAGAGGGGCCAAAACCGCAGAGCCCTGTTAGGATCGGCAGCCCGAGCATGCCGGCTCCGATACAGCTGCCGGCAATGAGCAGTGCCCCCCCAATAATATTGCCCTCTTCTTTCACGACCGTCCCTGCATCTTTTCTGCGATGCGCATCTCCTGCTTTAAACGCCCGAGGTCATAATAGCCCTCATAATCGACAAACTTGAAAAATCGCTCAAAAGCGGGCAAAACGCGACTGACCTGTTTGGCCATCTCCTGGGCAATTTGCCTATAGGAAGGGTGACCTGCCGCCGCCGAGCGCAGTTCGCAGATCCACTGCAAAGCGCGCAAGTTCACATGGAAATACCAGTGAATATTAAAGCCCATCGGAACGACATACTGAGCCTCTTCGGGAAGCTCAGGGCAAATCTGATCATAGGCCTTCTTGGCAAGATCCATCGCCTCGCAGTAGGGCTTTTCCATCTGCGTGCCGCGGATTTCTTGAGGCACAAAATAGCCAAAATGACAGGTGAGCAGCTGCCGATCCTGGGTGAGCATGCGGTGGCGCTGCAGATCGCGATAAACGCCAAAATCGGCGAGAATTTCAAAAGTGAATTCCGCATGCTCAAGAGCGCGCGGCGATTTATGGCGCCGGTTCTCTCGGAAGGTGCAGGCCGCCTCCAAAATGCGGGAGAGCTCCTCCTCCGAAAGATTGCGACAGTGGTGCTGCAGCTCCATCAGTCCCCACTGCCCGTGAGGGAAAAGTAGGGCGCTTGCCACCTTAAACGGACTATGTGGATCGTAGGAGACAAGTCGGACCCCTAACCGATTGAAACGATCGAGACGAATCGAGCCACTCAGTGCTTTGAGCTCTCCCTCCATCTGCTCAATAAATCGCGAAAAAGCGACCTGATACTTATGAGAGCCCTCTGCGCGTCTGACAAATGAGGGGATGATCTTGCTCAGCTCCTGGTAGCCTTTTCGACCGAGCTCCTGAAGTTCAGCCAGATTATGAGCGCCAAGCCTTTGGATCAGCGTCTCAAAAAAACGGCCATTGCCAAAAAGCCCCATGTTTGTCAGAGCCCCAGCTGGCAAAAGCCCACGCAAGCAATCGAGTACTTTTGCCCGGATCGAAGCTGTGTAGGCAACCTTTGACACTTCCTGTTCTTTCGGAAATTTGCGCTCCATCTGCTCAGTGAGCTGAGGAATCAGTGTCGAATAGGTGTCAAACAAGCGATTACAGCTCTGCAGATAGAGATCGCGATAAGCTGATGTCATCAGAACCGGCTCGCGGTAAAAGAGGTACTCTGCTCCCACTTTCTGATCGAAGTAGATGTAGCGCGTCGACTTTTCAAGGGGAGATCCACCAATGCGGCTATCTTCTATCGCTTTTGCAGCCAACATGGAAATATTTTCCAGCGCCAGGTGGGCGCCTCCAAGCTCTGCAATCGAATCATCGCCATAGCCATCGAGCACCCGATCATAAAAATTCTGAGCGCGCTTAATGGCTGCTGTCTGATCCTCAGACTCTGACCCCTCATCGGAGGCATGCCTCATGCTAATCTTGTCAAAAGCCGTTTCCTCTGTCAGGATAAATTCCTTAAACAAAAGCGCGCGAAGGCTTAAACTCGATCGCGAGTATCTAGAAAACAGCGCTCCCTTGATGACCTCTGGCAAATTGCACAGCGCAAAGACATTGCTGCTTGTGTTTGTGACATAGCGGCTGAGCACTTTCGACTGCTCTGGCGTGAATTCTTCTTGATTTGTCATGTGACTCTAAGGTTCGCAGATCGCTAGTCCAAGTTCAAGAGAAAAGTCTGTTTCTTGACAAAATCTTTACCTTCTAACTAAGATTTCGCTTGCAAGAGCCCTTTAGACAGAGGAAAAAAAGGAGTGTTTATGGGGATGCCGAAAATCGTGAGAGCTATAGCGGTATGCGCCGTGTGTATAGTTTTTAACCAGGCCAGTGCCAAAGAAGAATCGATCGTGAAAGTGCGATGGAAAGTCGATACAGAAAAATTCTGCGTAGGGAGGAATGGAGTGTTTCTGAGAACCAGAAATGCAGGTGACATTTTGCTAAACAACCTACAATTTGACGGAAAAGACTACTACACAACGTGCAGAGTCACTTGTGTCTGTAACAACTGCCACAAGGAGTTTACCCATAGGCCAGCTGCCTGCGACGGCTGTGGCTATGCAGGGTTTAATTTTGCCCCCGCAAGTCAAACAGAGCTGGGCAACTGCATGACTGCGGAAAAGCTTGTCTGTAACTGCTTAGAGACAGATCCTAGATTGGAGGCATTGCTCTGTTCGGGTGAAATAGGGGGTTGTAGGCGGTATCGACAGCGATGGGAATAAACATATTGAAGTGGACATTGTGGATAAGAGCGAGGATGGAAAACATGAGACTGACATTACGGGAAGGATGAAGCAAGATTCGGAAGGCAATCTCTCTTATGAGCTCGAAGCCGGCTACAAACACAGATTTTAAAATTTAAAAAATATGAAAAAACGAGCAACTCTTATTCGATTAGCTGTGATTCCTGTTTTTTTATGCTTAGCGGTAGGCTTTTGCTCGTTTTTTGAAAATAAAAACGAGATTATCCCTCTTTCTGTATCATTTTCTACAAAGAATTTTCCTGTTATTAAAGCAACAATAGAAGGGAAAGAATACCCATTTTATTTATCACTAGCTCATACCCATCCGCTCTCTATTTCTGAAAAAATCTTAAAAACCATGCAAAAATCCCAAAAAGGAGAAACCTCTGTAAAAACTATTCAGGGAGAAGAGATGCAAACTCCTCTTTTTGTTCTTCCTCGAGTAGATCTAGGAGGCTTAAAGCTTACAAAAGTGCCCACTATCATTGAAGCATTAGAAGAAATTCAAGAAACCGCAGGAAATATTGCTTGGCCTCTAAACGAGATGAGCGTGTTGTTAGATCTTCCCCACAATAAAATTTTTGGAGTTAAAAATAAAAAAAATCTCTCCGAACTTGGAATTGACTTAAAAAAAATGGAAAAAGTCAAATACAACCTACACAAAAAAATCGTTCATCTACATTCAACAACATCTTTAGGCAAATTAACCATGATTTTAGATACAGCTGCAAACCTTAATGGAATTAACCAGTCAATATTGAAACAGAAAAATATTTGCTCTAAATTGAAAATAGGGAACAAAGAATTTGGAGAAAAAAACTTTTGCTCCATGGAGATTAGTCCCCAATTGGGCTTCGACGGGATCTTAGGAGCAGCTTTTTTAAAAAAACACATCGTCTACATCGACGCCAGAAGCAAGTATTTATATATTGGGGAAAAATTTGCGAATCATCTTCCAAAACAATCTGTTTGTAAAATTCCTGTAGACTTTACATTTAGTGCACTACCAGTCATAGAAGTGAAAATACAAGATGAAAATTACAAATTCATGGTGGATCTTGGTTCAGATAGTGAGTTAGACATACTCCAATCTCATTTCCAAATCGAAAATCTAGATCTCATCAAAACATCTACCATCATCAATGCATCCGGAGAAGGGCATGAAGTACATGAGTATGCTCTATCTGAATGCCAAATCGGTGAATATACATTAAAAAATTTCTGTTTAGGCGTAGAAGAAACATCAAAAACAGTAACGTTAGAAATGCGTGGGGAAAAAGAAGGCACCTTACCTCGTAGTCAAGTACCCGGCACGATCGGCGCTCCTTTATTGCACAGAACAAATATCTATTTCGATTTTCCTCATTCTTGTATGTTGTTTGCTGAAAAAAAAGAAATGAAAAACATGGGAATAGAGTTAGAAGGTTACGAAAAAGTCCCTTTCACCTGCGAAAAGAATAAAATTGTGTTAAACATTAAAACCGATTCCCACGATCTAAGCATGCTGCTCGATACAGGGTGCTCTGTCTGTTTAATCCAACCAAAACTCTTACAAAATATCGAACTTTCCAAAGATGCTTTCGACAATTCCTGCGTCATAAGCCATAAGTTTATCTTAGGCAATTCCGATTACGGAGAAATGACCTTCTACCCCTTTGCACATTCGCCCAAGTTCGGAGACTATGATGGTATTTTAGGAATGAATTTCCTAAGGCACCATGAGTTTTACATCGATTTTCAAAACCGCTACATCTACTTCAAAAAGCCCTAACTTATCCTGCGAAATGCTATAATCCGTCCCATGGGCAGCGATGCAAAAAAACTCCCTCTTGGACTCAGCGATTTTAAGACCGTCATCGATGAAGGGTACACCTACATCGACAAAAGTCTTTTTATTCAAGAGCTTGTGGAAAAGGGGGTTACAGCAGCTCTGCTTCCTCGTCCCCGCCGGTTTGGCAAGACACTCAACCTTTCGATGCTGCGCTACTTTTTTGAAAAGAGCGACGAGGATACAAGCTACCTATTTAAATCGCTCAAAATTTGGCAAAACGAAAGCTGTAGAGCCCTCCAAGGACAATTCCCCGTCATTTTCATCTCGTTTAAAGATGTTAAGCAAACTTCATGGGCACACGCCTTTGAGTTTCTGCGTGGTGTGATCGCTGGAGAATTTAACCGCCATCGGATCGTTTTCGAATCTGAAACCCTTAGCCTTGAGGAAAAAGAGCTCTACCACAAGATTCTCACTGAAAAAGCCTCTTCAACACTTCTTGAAAGGAGTTTAAGCCTGCTCACAGAGTGGCTCTGTCGCTACTATGGCAAAAAGGTGATTCTCCTGATCGACGAATATGACACTCCCGCCCATACCGCCTATGTCGGGAAGTTTTACGATGAGCTGATGGCTTTTTTAAGAACTTGGCTCTCGGCAGGCTTAAAGGACAACCCCTTCTTAGAACAGGGTGTTCTGACAGGCATTTTGCGCATTGTAAAAGAGAGCATTTTCTCCGGCCTTAATAATGTGATGACCTTCACGATTTTACAGGACGATTTTCAAGACAAATTCGGACTGACAGAACTAGAGGTCAAGCAGCTGCTCAAAGACTACCACCTGCTAGACAAGTGGGATCTCATTAAGCAGTGGTATAACGGCTACCGAATTGGAGCGCAGGAGGGCATTTTCAACCCCTGGTCCGTGCTCAGCTGCATCGCAAGCAAAGGAGCTCTAGCCCCCTACTGGGTGAATACTAGCGACAATGCTCTGATGCGACAGCTCATCACCCAAGGCTCTGAAGAGTTTAAAACAGATGTTGAGGAGCTTTTGCGAGGAGCCTCTATAGAAAAAACGGTTGAAGAGGGGCTGATTTTCACCGACCTGCACAAAAAAACCAAAACTGTCTGGTCTTTGCTGCTCTTTAGCGGCTATTTGTCCCTAGTGACCACCCCGAAATATGGTACCCCTTGCTCCTTGCGCATTCCCAATGCTGAAGTTCGAGAGATTTACGAGTCGGTCATTAAGGGATGGTTTGAAGATACGTTAAGCGAGCGCCAATATGGTCTGCTGCTTCAGAGCTTAACATCTGGGGACCGCTCCACCTTTTCTCAACTCTTCCAAAAATTCCTTCTCTCCTCTTTCAGTTTTTTCGATTTTTCGGCAGAAGAGCCAGGGCGCATTTACCACTCTTTTGTGCTCGGGATGCTCCTTGGGCTGAAAGATCGGTACGAGGTTAAATCGAATCGAGAAAGTGGCTATGGAAGGTATGATGTGATGCTCATTCCTAAAAAGCCGCAAGAACTCGGCATTGTCTTCGAGTTTAAAAAAGCTGAGGACAAAATAGATTTAGACTCGGTTGCAATTTCTGCCCTCCAGCAGATCGAAGAGCGCCAGTATGATCTGGAACTGAAAGAGCGGGGCGTGCGCCGTATTTTGTCTCTTGGAATGGCTTTTCAAGGCAAGAGTGTCGCCATTTCCTCTAAATTCATCACGTGATCTTATACCAATTATCGAAAATAACTTCGAATTTGAGCGCGTGAAAGCGCCGCGATTCGACGATCGTAAGTTGGGTTGTATTGCCTTAATATACCCAACTTACGATCGTCGAATCCCGACAGCTTTGACGGAGCTGAAATTCGAAGTTATTTTCGATAATTGGTATTACGCCAAAGACGCGTTTGTTGTAGAAAAAGTTCGGGAGCAAATCTCACACAGGCTAAATGGGCAGCTCCTTGTTCAGAGATGGGCCCTATCGCTTGAAGAGGTCTCTTGTATTTTCCTTGATCAAGCTTTCGATCATATTGCAATGTATAAAATTTCCAGCTATCACCATCGAGCTTCTCTGCAAAAACCAGAGAGATTGAAGAGTGACCCCAGCCAGATAATTTGAGCACTTCTTCTTGGGCATTTAGGTGCTCGTCTAGATTTTTAATATTTCCAGCTTCAATGGAAAAGGGATGTTTACTCCACATGCCAACGCTTACGATTTCGATATATGCAGCATAAGATTTGCTTGGATCAAGAAATGTAAAATCATTTCCTGGAATAGGGGTTTGAATGAGTCTATGCACGTCTTGAGCGAGCGGAATCCCAGACGGTATAGGATCTGCATTTGCAGAGGCCTGGCTTGTCGAAAAAGTTGAGAGTGGAGTGAACGAAGAATGTGAAGAGGCAGATTGAGAAGAGCAACCGTTTAGCAGCCACTGCCAAATAGAGCCCAGGATGCCCATCACTGTCTTATACAGACGGGATAAACAATTTTCAGAAGACGGATCTATCGAAGAATGGCTGCTTTGAGAATAGCTGAGCGCAGCTTGACCCTCTTTATAGACTGCGAAAGAGGGGGGAACTTGTGTGTAAAATTCACTCTTAACAGGAACCATTTCAAGCCTACTTTGTATACACAAGAAAATGAAAAAGTTTATTTAAAGCAAAGCCATCGAGAAGAAGTTTTTGCCCAAATTTAAAAGCCAGTATACACATAGAATTTCTAAATGTATATTTTTTTCCGCGTCTCCGCGACCCGGCGTCTTTGCGTGGGCATCCATTTTGTTGCGTAATTGGTTTTTAGCATGCAACTTACTAAAAACAAGATATTTAACCACAGAGCTCACAGAGAACACAGAGATTAAAAAATAAGACGAATGCTCCACAGGTATTTGTAGAGCATTTCTCTTGTTTTTTTAATCTCTGTGTTCTCTATGAGCTCTGTGGTTAAATCTTTTTATTTTTAGTAAATCGCGCGCATTAATCCCCCTCGAGCAGGTCGAGGAAGGCTTGGAGCTGCTTAGAGCGGGTGGGGTGGCGCATTTTGCGCAGCGCTTTGGCTTCGATCTGCCTGACGCGCTCGCGTGTGACTTTGAAGCGCACACCTACCTCTTCAAGGGTTTTTGGCTTGCCGTCGAGGAGGCCAAATCGCTCAATGAGAACGGTGCGCTCTCTATCGGTTAAGGTCGCTAAGACCTCTCCCATTTTGTCTTTTAAGATGGCATAACCGGTTGCTTCATCGGGAGACTCGATGGTCGTATCTTCGAGGAAATCGCCAAATTGGCTTTCGCCCCCTTCGCCTACCTCTGCCTGCAGAGAGATCGGATGCTGCGCAATTTTGTAGATCTCACGGACGCGCTCAGGGGTCAGTCCAAGCTCACGCGCCAGCTCTTCTGGGGTGGGCTCGCGGCCTGTCTCCATCATCAGTTTCTTGGCCCCGCGAAGCACCTTGTTGATCGTTTCGATCATGTGCACGGGAATACGGATCGTGCGTGCCTGATCGGCAATGGCGCGCGTGACGGCCTGGCGGATCCACCAGGTTGCGTAGGTGGAAAATTTGTATCCGCGCCGGTACTCGAACTTCTCGACAGCCTTCATCAGACCCATGTTCCCTTCTTGGATCAGGTCGAGGAAGGAGAGACCGCGGTTGGTGTATTTCTTGGCAATGGAGATCACAAGGCGCAGGTTCGATTCGACCATCTCGCGCTTGGCTTCTTGGCTCTTATCCATCCAGCGCTGGAGCATGCGCACATCTTTTTTAAACTCATCGAGAGTGCGTCCAGAGGCTAGTTCTCTTCTTTGGAGCTTGCGCTCGACAGCGCGCAGCTTTGACTGAGCAAACTTGTTTTTCTCTGCGCGGGGAGCTAGCTCTTGCGCTTCTTTCTCCAGAACTAAAAAGCGGTCGTAGCCATTCATGATCACTTCGCCAAAATCTTCGATGATGTTGTGACGAAAATGCATGCGCCCTAAATAGGCCTGCATGCGGATGCGGCTTTTCTCAACGTCCTCTGCCAGTCTTAGCTTATCGGTTTTTTTGAGCTTAGGATCGCTCATCTGGTTGAGAAGGCCTTCTAAAAAAGCATCTTCTTTGCGCAGCAGCATCGTGAGCTTGGGCAGTAGGTTGAAGTAGAGCTGGCGATCGCTCACCTCTTTTTCTGCAATCGATTTATCAAAACGCTCTTTGCCGCTTGTGAGGTAATTGGCAATCGAAATCGCCTCTCTTGTCGAGTAGCGAAAACGCATGATGATCTTCTCAATCTGAATCTGCGCTTTTTCAATGCGCTTGGAAATCTCGACCTCCTCCTCGCGCGTGAGGAGAGGAACAGATCCCATTTCCTTGAGATACATCCGGACAGGATCGTCGGCTGTCCCTTCAGCGCGTTTGGCCACCCCTTCGAGTTCTTTGGCCTCTTTCTTGCGCTCTTTCTGCTTCTCCACCTCGGCCTGGTTCAGGATCTGAATGTCCATGCCGCTGAGGAAAATGAGCACCTGGTCGATCTGTTCTGCAGAATCAAAGGTCATCGGGAGGATCTCATTGATCTCCTCGTAGGTGATGTACCCTTGTTCCTTTGCAAGAGCTACGAGCTCTTCAATTTTTTGCTGATGCTGGGGGTTAAATAGAGCTGTTTGTTGAGCTGTTTTCGCCATGATATTTCCCTAAAATAGTCTAAGGGCGATTAATATCCCAGAGGAAATGCAATTCCAAGCCTTGGATGAAAAAGGCCCGGTCTCCGCCAAACGGGCATTAAAAGGAAAAAATTATCTTTGCCAAGAATGTCTAGCACCCGTGCGCCTGCGAGGCGGTTTAAGGAGACAGCTCCATTTTTTCCACCTGACAGGATCCTCCTGTAAACAGCACCAAAAAGGGGCCATCCACCTCCATTTGCAAGCCCATCTCGCCCACCTTTTGCCAGGAGCTGTTCTCGAGCAGCCCTTTCCTCAAATTGGCCGCATTGCCGATCTCTTCTGCAAGGACAGCAAGAGAATTTTTGAAGTACAGGTCTCCCCCATCTCAGAGCAAGAGGTGCAAGAGCGTACGCGCCATTACGAGAGCCTAGGCTACAGCGTCGTCTGGATCCTGCACGAGAAGAGGTTCAATAAAAGACAGCTTAGCGCTGCAGAGCTTTTTTTGAGCCAAAAATGCCGCTACTTCTCGAATATGGACGCCTCTGGCCAGGGAATGATCTACGATCAGCTCGAGGAGCTCTACGGAAGTAGAAGGGAACGGCGGGGGAAAAAGCTCCCAGTTGATCTTAGACGCCCTTTTTCCTCTGAGCAAAAAGGGCTTTATCACGCAGGAGATGTTACTCATCTAGGTTTGCCTTTCCCCGCTTTAAAAAAGAGCGTGGGAAGGGCTTGGCTAAAAACCCTCTACTGGCGGCTCTTCTTTCTCCTCCTGCGGAAACTTGGATTATGTAAATAAAATAGAGCCAAACTCCTATACAGACCCCTCCGTAGAGACAAGGAAGCCAGGGGAAAGTGCGCGCAAAAGCAATATGAGAAGGCTTATTTGGGTCGATCCAAAGAGCGATCCGCTCTGGTTGCAAGGCTTTTGCCTCCTCTGCTGCATACCTGTTTGGAAAGTAGGGAGGGGGAAGCAAGAGAGTGGTTGACCACTCTTTATTTCCAAACTGGTAGAGGCAGGTCGCCTCCAGAGCATACTTTGACGCAGATAGCTCACTGACACGGCAATCTTTTATTTGACCCTCTAACTGCCAGCCCAGCCGCAAAAACTCCCACACCTGCACAAGGGCAAAACCTCCCCGCCAAAGAGTGAGAAGGGAAATGAGGAGGAGCAGGAGACGAGAGTAGGATTTTTGCATGAACCTATCCGCAAATTCGAAGGCGTTGATTTTTGAAGGATTTTTTTGTCATTTTTAAAGCCGCTTCGCAGGCCATACTTAGATAAGTAGACCAAGAAGCGGCTTTAAAAACGACGAAAAAAGACTCGAAAAGGAACCCCTTCCAATTTGCGGATAGGTTCATAATTTGACATATAGAGCACTTTGCAATAGAATTGGGGGTTCCAAAACGAAACCCCAATCATATGGCAGAAGAAAAAAAAGCGAAAGTAAAACGGCCCTCCGCTCTTAAGCGAGACATTCAAAGTTTGAAGAGACAGCTCGAAAACCGTGTGTTAAAAGCGCGTATTCGAACCGCTGCAAATAAGCTGGAAAAAGAGGGATCAGAGGAGCATTTCCGCTCTCTGCAAGCACTTCTAGACAAAAGCGCGAAAAAGGGATTTTTCAAGAAAAATAAAGTCAGCCGGCTAAAGGCGCGATTTGCTAGCAAAGCTCGCTAGCCATTAGCTTTTCTTGCACCCCAGAGACTTTTCCCGACACCTGACTGAGCAGTTTTTCTATTCTCTCTTTTTCTCCTGCTATCGTCAGTTTTTTCCGCGCGCGCGTCGCCCCTGTGTAGAGAAGCTCCCTCCCAAAAGACTCTGATCCCTCAGGAATCAAAAGCAGTGCCTCCTCATATTCGCTTCCCTGGCTTTTGTGTACAGAAATCGCGTAAGCTATCTCAAACGAGGGCAACTGACTGCGCGGCAGCCTTTGCCCTCCTTCAAAAAGCGCATAATCCTTCTCGCTTTTTCCTATGCAATGAATGAGAAGTCCCATTTGCCCATTGCAAAGGCCAAGGCGCTGATCGCTTTTGCTGATCAAGATGGGGATCTGCAGATACTGGCCATAGAAGCCAAGGCTCTTGAAGCGGCTAAGCAAAACGCGATTCAACGATTCAACCCCAAAGGGGCCGCGACGAAGCGGTGTGAGCAGGGCAAAGCGATGAAAAAGGGAAAGATCTTCCTCTATTTGACGAGTCGGTTTGGGAAAATGGGAAGAGACGCTTTCCCAGATCTTTTGCTCACTGGGAAAAGGGTCGAGGGGGATCTTGGGCAGATCCCCAGCTAAAATAGCCTCTGCAAGGCTAAAGAGCCCTTTTTCCTCAAACCGCAAGCTAGTGGTCAGCTCTGTAAAGGGAACTGTCCCCCCGGCAAGAAGGTCGGCAAAAAAGCTTCCTCCTTCGACAGCTGGCAGCTGATGAGGATCGCCAATCAAAACAAGATGGGTATCTCCCTGCACAGAGCGCATCAGTCTTGCAAAAAGAGCGGGATCGATCATCGAACACTCATCCACAATGAGCAGATCCATGTAAATCCAGGGCGGCAGTTCTTGAAAATCCTTGGCAGATGAGACCCCAAGCAGCTTATGTAGCGTTGTCGCTTCAAACCCAGGGAGTTTCTTTTCCAAATGGGCCGCTGCCTTGCCCGTCGGCGCTGCGAGTAAAATGGCAGAGCGTCCTTGGCTCTTAAAGCCATTTGCAATGGCAGACGCTGTAAAACTCTTGCCCGTCCCGGGCCCCCCTGCAATGAGACTTAAAGGGAACTGGAGCGCTTTTTGCACGGCTTGTTTTTGCTCATCTGTGAGAGAGCAAGAGGGCGGGAGTAAAGAGCAAGAGAGAGGGTCTTGAACGGTTTTGAGAAGACGAACCGTTTCTGAGACAAACTGCTGTTCGAGATGCCAGAGTCTGGAAAGGTAGAAGCGATTTTCTTCCCGAATGACAAATGGGCTTGCAGCCCCTTTGCGGATCCGTTTCTCTAATTCGCCCGGATAAGGGGTGAGTAGGCGCAGGTCGGGCAGGGTCCGCTCGTTGTCCACCTTGAGACAGAGGTGCCCCAGGCGATAAAAGGCAAGCAAGGTGGCAAGAAGCGCTGCCTCCTCTTCACTCTCAGCCTTTTGCGCAAAAACCGCGTCAATACTCAGCAGCGAGCCCCGCTGCGAGCTTCCCTCTACCAGCTCCCAAAGAAAGGGCCATTTCTCATCCACCCTTTTATTCTACACATTTGGGGGTTTTACGGCTTTGTTGTGTAATGAACTTTTTGATCTAACATTCTTAAAATCAGATATTTAACCACAGAGATCACCGAGAACACAGAGGTTGAATTTATAATGGATGCCCTCAAATGGCTAAAGTCCAGCCCAGAAGTCTGTTTTAAATTTCTTGATCTCTGTGTTCTCTGCGATCTCTGTGGTTAAACTATCTTAAAAACGCTCGTTTTTACACAAATGGCTCAAAATCAACGATATAGAATAATATATTAATTTTTTATTTGATTTTTATTAAGCATGCAATTAAAATTATGTTTATAATCTAATAAAAACCAGGATTTTATGTCAGGAATTAATAATTTTTTAGATCTTCCAAATGAGATCATCGACTCTATTGCTCATTTTACTTTTAGCGGAAAGACAGAAGGAAATAACTTTTGCCCTGATGCGCGATGCCGACAGGTATTTGCAAACTTTGCCTCGACACAGCTTCACCTGCTCTCGGAGGTGTGTGAACAAGAAAAATCGAACTACCTGTTTCAGTGGATCAATCCAAATGAAATCGCCAAAGGAATGCCTCAACCCATTGATTCTGATGAAGAGGTTGTGCACCCAGATTCTCACGCAGGCAAAATGAAGATTTTCTCCACGATTTCCGACGTGCTTTGTTCCTTGGGATTTGATACCGGAAAAAGCGTCCACACCTGCAAAGAAATCACTGCCATGATCCAAACCGCTCAAGATAGAGATTTAGAGGCCATTTGGCCACGTATCGTAGCCAAGATGAATCTGGGCAATGCTGCGCCAGCTGCCAAGATGAGCGCGGCTGCCATTCGCCCCTGGATGGCGCAGAACCCCACTCATTTGCAAAGTATCACAAACCTAAACCTCTCCGGGCTAAATCTCTACTGCATCCCTCAGGAAATTGAACAACTCACACACCTTGAAGTGCTGGATCTCTCAAGGAATAACATTTCAAGGCTTCCTCTTCAACTTAAGAAACTCACTCAGCTACGGGATTTAGTTCTACTAAGAAACAAGTTCACCTCGTTTCCGCCTGAGCTTGAATCTCTCAGAGAGAGCTTGCAAATTTTGGACCTCAGTTTCAACCCAATCAAAGCCGTGCCTTCTTCGATCAAAAATTTCATCAGCTTAACACAACTCTATTTAGCCGACACAAAGCTTGCCACACTGCCTAAAGAAATTGGCCATCTCACAGGCCTAACCATCCTAGATCTGAGCGATAACCAGTTGGCTAGGTTGCCCGAAGAGACCGAAAATCCTGAAAATCTCGCCCTTGGTAATCTGACTAACCTCAGAGAGTTGCTTATAGCGAATAATTGTCTTGTAGAATTGTCCAAGGAAATCGGGCACCTCAATCAACTGCAAGTTTTGGAGCTAAGCAACAATCAGCTGACAGCGCTGCCTGAAGAAATCGGAGGCCTCACAAGTCTGATCGGACTGTATCTAAAAGACAACAGATTGCAGACTTTGCCTAAAGGGATCGGAAGGCTTACGCAGCTGGAGACCCTATCTTGCCACAATAACAAGCTCACCGAGCTCCCCCTAGAAATTGGATCTCTCGAACATTTGCGCCTTCTTCATCTCAACCATAATCAACTTGAAACTCTGCCAAAGGAAATCAGGCAACTGAGCCATCTGCAGCAACTGGAGCTCAATTACAACAAACTTAAAACCCTGCCAAATATTGAAGGTCTCATCCTCCTAAAAAAACTGTACGTAACGAATAACCAGCTCACTGCGATACCAGAAGAAGTAAAACAATTGCCTCAGCTAGATCTTCTGGAGTTCGATAATAATCCTATTGAGGATGAGCTCCGTAGTTAAACTATCTTAAAACGCTCGTTTTTACACAAATAGCTCAAAATCAACGACATAGAATAATTCATTAATTTTTTATTTGATTTTTATTAAGCATATAATTAAAATTATACTTATAAGATAATAAAAAACAGGATTTTATGTCAGGAATTAATAATTTTTTAGATCTTCCAAATGAGATTATCGACTCTATTGCTCATTTTACTTTTAGCGGAAATACAGAAGGAAATAACTTTTGCCCTGATGCGCGATGCCAACAGGTATTTGCAAACTTTGCATCGACACAGCTCCACCTGCTCTCGGAGGCGTGTGAACAAGAAAAATCGAACTACCTGTTTCAGTGGATCAATCCAAATGAAATCGCTAAAGGAATGCCTCAACCCACTGATTCTGATGAAGAGGTTGTGCACCCTGATTCTCACGCAGGCAAAATGAAGATTTTCTCCACGATTTCCGATGTGCTTTGTTCCTTGGGATTTGATGCCGCAAAAAGCGTCCACACCTGCAAAGAAATCACTGCCATGATCCAAACCGCTCAAGATAGAGATTTAGAGGCCATTTGGCCAACTATTGTACAGGACATGTATCTGGGCCATGGTGCGCCAGCTGTCAACATGAGCGCGGCTGCCATACGCACCTGGATGGCACAAAATCCGCAGGCTCTGCAAAGGATTACAACATTAAATCTAGAACAGTTAGGCCTCCATTGCGTACCGAGAGAAATTGGACAATTGACCGCGCTTCAATGTTTGTATCTTGGCAACAATAAAATTTCCAGACTTCCTCCTGAAATAGGAAACCTAGTTCATCTTCAGAATTTATATCTCAATGACAACCAGCTGACCGCATTTCCTCTTGAACTTGAAGCTCTTGCAGATAGCCTGCAAATTTTGAACCTGAATAAAAATCCGATCAGAGAACTCTCTGGGCTCACAAAAGACTTCACAAATCTGACTAGCCTTTATTTAAGCGGCCTAAAGCTTAAAAAGCTTCCTCAAGCAACCATTGCTCACTTTAACAATCTTATTTGTTTAGATCTGAGTAAAAATCAGCTGAAAGAACTTCCTGCAAACATTGGAGAGCTTGTCAATCTACAAAACCTGAATCTGAGCTCTAATAAACTAAAAAGCCTTCCGATCAGCATCGGCAACCTGAGGCAGCTCCAAACACTCAATTTAAGACAAAACCAGTTGTGCGAGTGGCCAGAAGATCCTGAGAATCTCATCATCGGCAATCTCACCAATCTCTTCGAGTTGGATATCGCCAAGAACTGTTTTGCGTATCTGCCTTCTGAGATCGGTTACCTCACCAATTTACAGATGTTCAGTCTCAATGAAAACCTTCTGTTCAAACTCCCTGCGGAAATCGGAAACCTTCATCAGCTGATCACTTTAAACTTAAGCGGAAATTTGCTGGATGCACTACCTGAAGAAATCGGAGATCTCACAAACCTAGAAGAGCTGTATCTGGAAGACAATCAATTAAAGACCCTGCCTCAAGGCATCAAAGACCTTCAGAATCTCACACACTTATATCTGGAAAAGAATGAGCTCGAAGAGTTGCCCAAAGAGATCGGAAATCTTAAGCAATTGTCTCGGTTGCATCTTGATCATAACAAACTGAAAACACTTGAAAATATCGGAGGGCTGACTGGCCTAACCGTATTGCGCGTACAAGACAATAAACTCACAGCTCTGCCTCAAGAGATCGAAACTCTCACAGCTCTCGCGGGCCTCTACCTAAACGATAATCAGATCACCACGCTTGAAAATATTAACATTGAAAACCTCACTAAACTGCGCCATCTGCATGTAGTGAATAACCCCCTCACTGGAATTCCTGAAAAGATTCAGCAGATGCCTCTCTTGGAGGTCAAGTTCGACAATAATCCCATTGAGATTGAGATTCTGCAGGATCAGGAACAGACTACGTAGGACCCTATATAAAGGAAATTGGATCTCTCGAAAGTTTGCATATGCTCAATCTCAATAATAATCAACTTGAGGCTCTGCCAGAGGAAATCGGGCAGCTGCACGATCTGCTGCAACTGCGGCTAAATAACAACGAACTGAAAACTCTGCAAAATGTTGAAGGTCTCACCGGTCTAGAAGTACTGCACGTAAAGAATAACCAGCTCACTGCGATACCAGAAGAAGTAAAAAACTTGCCCCATCTAAATCTTCTGGAGTTCGAGAATAATCCTATTGAGATTGCGCTGCTCTCAGAACCAGAATCGGTTCAATTTCAAGTGAAAACCACGTAAGGCCCTCTGAGAAAAACATAGAGGGCTCCTGCCACTGGAGCGTTGTCAAACAGCTTGACATAGCGCTTTGCCGCCTCAGTGTAGAGCGCAGCTTGGAGAAAATAATCATTTTCTCTCATGCACTCTTCAGCCGAAGCGCTAGATTCTACTAGATTTGTCTTCCAATCGAGCACATAGTATTTCCCTTTGTAGCGAAAGAGCAGATCAATGAAGCCTTTAATGAGCCTCTCTCCTTCGGGGTAGAGAAACTCCAGCTCTGTAACTACCTCATCGGGGCTTAAATCTTTGAGAGAAAAGCCCTCCCAGAGGGGGGTGTGGAGCGTTGTGATGATCATCTCCTCTACCTCTTGTTGCCAAGATTGGAGTGAGGTGCTTGCAAGATGCTTTTCCACTAAAGCTCGAAACCCCAAAGGATCCCGGTAGCTATGGAGCCCCGTTTCAAACAGACGCTCTAAAACGGTGTGGATCACTGTTCCCGTCTCGACTCCTAAGGGAAGCTGGTTAGGTGTAGATTCTTTCGGAGAAGAGGGAGCTATTTTTTGGGAGAGGGAGGAAAAAGAGGTGATGAATATTTTTTGAAAAGAAGGAAGAAGAGGTTCTTGCTCTTCAGCTTGTGGGGCCATTTTGTCCTCCGCTCTTTCATAAGGACCAAGGTCTTCTCTTCCCACTTCCACAGTACAAATTCCAGCTAGTCCCTCGAGCGAGCCCACCTCGATCTCTTTGCCAAACCGTTTTTTCCAAAAAAGCTCAAGAGGTGAGAGGACTTTGGGTTTTTGCTTAAGGGGAGGAAGTAGAAGCGGGATATAGAGCTTTTCGCGTGCCCTTGTCAAAGCGACGTAGAGCTGCCGCATTTTCTCCTCTTCCTGCTCGCTATTTTCTTCAGAAAGATGGCGGGAAGAAAGGCCCAGCGCAAAAACTACCTCAAACTCAAGGCCTTTACTTGCAAAAAGAGTCAAAATCTCGATCCGATCGGTGCTTTCAGCGCCGCGCACCTTCAGCCGCGGATCCTCTTCGGGATCCGTGCTCTTCAATTCCTCCATGATCTGGAGCAGATGAGCGGGGGGACAGCTGGTTTCAAGCAAAATCTCCGCGGTCTGGCGGATTGTGGCTTCTCTCAAAACATCCTTCTCAATAAGCTCATGATAAAAATAGGGAAAACCTTTTTCAAAGAGAAGCTCATGCAAATCATGAAAATCGAGCTCCTTTCCTACACTGAGCTGCGCCTTGATTTTTGCTCCACGATCTTCTGGTTTAAGGGTTGCGCGCAAAAGATCTTCAAAGGCTGCAAATCCCCTCTCTTTGGCAAGATGGAGCACCTGACGGATCGCAGAGGGAATCAGCCGCTCTTCTAGAAACTCTTGGAGTCGCCCAGCCTGAAAGCGATCCTTCACAAGAATCGCCATTTTTGAAAAGGGAATCTGAGAGCTGTCATGGAGTTGACAAGCCTCCTTAGCGATATAGGGAAAGAGCACCTCCCTCTCTAGCTGCTTCGAGGGCCAGCTTCTCTCTCTTGTCGCCTCTGCTTGCGCGATAAAAAAACAGATCGGGTTTTCCTCTTGCTGATCCGAAGGGACTCGCCCCGCTTCCACAGGTAGATAGGTCAGAGTACCAGGAAGGGTTGCTAAATCGATCCAGTCAGATCTAGAAAAAAGGGCGTTGAGCGCCTCGACAAGCTTAGGACTGCTACGGAAATTTGTGGTGAGATAGGCATGCTTCTCTTTTCCAAAGATTTCTCCTGCCGCCAAGTAGGTGCCAAGGTCAGCGCTGCGAAAGCCGTAGATCGATTGCTTGGGGTCCCCGACAAGATAGACAATCTTAGGCTCGCCCTCTAGAAAAAGGGTGGAAAAGATCTTCCAGGAGAGCGGATCGGTATCTTGGAACTCGTCGATGATCAGCGCGCGGTAACGGGAGCGGATATTCTCTACAAATGCAGGGCGCAAAATAGCCTGCTCCATGGTCTGTAGCAACCCATCTGGGGTCAAAAGATCAAGAGAGCGGCATCTCTCTATCCAAAGCCCTCGGCATCTCTGCCCAAGAGAGCTGAGCAAAGGAGAAACGCTTTTGGGCTGATTCATAGCAAACATCATCTGCTGGAGCAGCGTATCAAAATTTTGGCGACACTCCTTCAGCAGCTCTTCTGCCTGCTCAGGATCGGATAACTCTGTACGCAAAAACTCAAAGATGACCTCTTTCATCAGAGCAGAGGCCCCTTTCTCCTGTCGCTCAAAGCCAAGACCCGCTTCAAAGGCATACTGCGAAAGCATCTTCTGGCAAAAGCCATGGATCGTAAACAGCTCAGTCTGGTCAAAACAGACTAAGGCCTCACGCAAATACTCTTTTGCCTCAAACCCTCTCCCCTCTTCCTGCATCGCCAGGAGATAGTCAGGGGAAGAATCTCCTGTGAGCAACCTTTCCAAATTGGCGCGAACCCGTCTTTTCATCTCACGCGCGGCCATGCGCGTAAAGGTCACAGCCAGGATCTGCTCGACCTTAAATCCCTCTAGGATCAGGCGAGCAATTAACTGCTCAATGGCAAAGGTTTTCCCCGTGCCCGCAGAGGCCTGCAAAAAGCGGCTCTCTAGCACACAGGTCTTTCGACTTAAGATGTCCATAATAACCCAGCAGAGGATCAAAAGATTGGAAAAAGGGCGATTTTAGCAGGTGAATGAGATTATGCAAGAGGTCTACTGTTTTTTTCTCAGAAAAAAAACGGCAATGAAGCTGCAGATCGCTGTAAAGACAAAAAGAGAGCCCGCGCTAAAGGTGATGAGGGCGCCTCCAATGAGCGGGCCTACGATGGAGGCCAGCGCACTCACCGACTGATTGATTCCGAGAACACTGCCCTGAATCGAGGGAGGAGCAGTAAGAGAGATGGTGGCAAGGCCATTTGTCCAGCAAAGGGCAGCAAGTATCGCCGAGATCCCAAAAAAGGGCAAAAAGAGATAGAAAGGCTTCATCGCAAGAGAGAGAAATAGGAAAATCCCGAGCAGGACAAGGCCTGCAGAAAAGAGCATCTCAGGCGGAATGCGCTTTGTCAACCAAGGGTTGAGCAGGCCATTTGTCAAAAACCAGAAAAGCGCCACCGTGACAAAGATCATCAATAGATAAGAGGGGGTGGCTGAAAAGCGCAGTGTCGCATAAGAGGAGAGCAGCTGCATCGAGGTGACCCAGCACATGGTGAAGAAAAAGAAGCTGATATAGATCGACTTGACTTTTTTAAAGCGCAGTGCAGTCACCACATTGCGCACTCCCCCCAGCAGATTGAAGGGCTCCTTAAAGTGGCTAAAATGGGTCTCTTTAAAAAGAGAGGCCATGAGATAGAGGTTTAAACAGGCAAGTAGAGCTGTGAGCAAAAAAGCCACAGCGGGCATTTCCACAAGGAAGCTTCCCACCAAGATCGCAGCGATAAAGCTGGGTCCTCCAACAGCTCCGATCCATCCAAAGTAGCGCGCACGCACAGAGGGCTGCGCTGCCATATCAGCAATCACAGCAAGGCATAGAGAAAGATTGCCGGCAAAGAGTCCACTGAGAATCCTTCCGAGCCACAGTAGAGAAAGAGAATGCACCCCTGCGCCGACTGCTGTGACCAGGTATCCGAAAATACTTCCCGCAATGGTGAGGAGAAAAATGCGCCTTCTGCCCAAGCGATCGGAGAGAGCGCCAATTAGCGGCGCGCCAAAAAACTGCGCAAAGGGAAACGAGGCAATGAGCAGGGTCAAGATCAGCAGACGATGAGAAGAGGTAAACGATACGCTCAAAAGCTCATATTTAGGGTCGAGCAAGAGGGGGGTGAGAAGAGGATAGACAACCGCAAGGCCAAAAGTATCGACAAAATAGGTCGTAAGCAGCGGGAGAAGGCGCTCTAAAAGTCTATTCCTTGAAGCGATACCCGACCCCACGCACCGTCTCAATCCAATCAAAATCAGGCCCTAATTTTCTGCGCAAGGCGGCGATGTGCACGTCGATATTGCGATCGACAATAAAGCTATCATCGTTTTGAATATCATCGAGCAGCTGGTTGCGCGTCATCACTTTGCCACGATTGGCAAGAAGACGCTTCAAGATCCCAAACTCTGAAAGAGTGATGGGGATGATGAACTCCCCTTTTTTCAGCATGTAGCGATCAATATCGAGCACAAAGTCCCCAAAGCGAACCACATTTTGCGTCTTTTCCGGCTCTTTCATGCGCCGCATGACCGCTTTGATGCGCGAAAAAAGCACCTTGGGAGAAAAGGGCTTAGCCACATAGTCGTCAGCGCCAAGCTCTAGCCCCAGCATAATATCGAGCTCCTCCGACTTAGCTGTCAGCATCACAACAGGAATGCTTTTGAGGTCGGGATGGCTCTTGATCTTGCGGCATACATCGAGGCCATTTTCCCCGGGAAGCATAATGTCGAGAATGACAAGATCTGGCCTCTCTCTTTCCACCGCGCGGTAGCCATTGATCCCATCGACCTCCACATGGAGCTTATATCCAGAGACCTCTGCCTGCAGCTTGATTAGAGCGGCAATGTCCTCTTCGTCCTCAATGAGTAAAATGCGTTTTTTGTGGGTCATGTTATCGTTTTAGCAGGCGGGTAGAAAAAAGTAAATCCGTCTACGGCAAGTAATGGCGAGAAAGGCTATTTTATATGTATATTAAATATTTTATTATTATAAAAATTTCAAAAAAGTTAGACTTTTAGTGAGATTTGGTGTAAAATGGAGTCGATTTTTACATGAAAGGAATTAAAAAATATGTCAGTCCATCTTAGTCCTGAAAAATCTCATTTAACACCAATAGAGCCTACAAACAGCGCGAGGGTACACTATACTCAAGCCAGTACAAACTCGGCAGATTCCTCCGTAAGCAGCAGTACGGGAACCCCGGACAAAAGCTGTTTCATGAGCGTAATCGAAACCATACAGAGTTGGCTCAGCGCATTTTGGCAATGGATCACAGGATGCTGCAAAGGTGAAGAGACGCAAGCGCAAGTAACAACAGCCCAGAGCACGCAAACCAATGCGGCTACACCCTCTTCTCAGCAGAGCCAAGCCATAGAGCCTTTTAGCCCAGAAAAATGCGAGCAGAAGATGGCTCGTATGGTTCAAACTACGATTGCTGCTGTAGTAGCGTCTTACAAGGAGAAAAATCAAGCTAGATTCGATCCACACAAAGAATACTGTATCTGTCTTGACTTTGAACTCGAGGTCTACTACCCAAATCAGCAGTCCATGACAAGAGGGGGGAGTCAACTCATCCACATTAAAAACGGACAAATCATAGGAAATGCATCTAGAGAAAATATCATTAAATTAGAAGGAAATGAGTGCGGTGCGAATCAGGTCAAATGTAAAGCACGCGTGTTCCTTGGAGAATACTTCCCAGATGGTGGATACAGGTTTTACATGGCGAAAGAAGCCTGTGATAGTCAACCGGGCTCTTTTACAGGAACAAGCAGTTGCGAAAGGTCTGCAAAATTTGATCGACAAAGAGCGATAGAGTATCTGAACCTTTGTACAGGGGCCAACCTGTTCCTTGACAGGATCCAAACTGCTGCTTCTGCAGAGCTGCAGAGCTAGATATGTTAGGGAGTGTTGTAGGCCCTTTAAGCAGCGCGCAAGATCTGACCCAGGTTCCTATTTCCGCCACCTCTACAAACAGCGCGTGGGTACACTACACTCAAGCCAGTGCAACCTCGGCAGATTCTTCAATCAGCAGTAGCGCCGGAACCCCAAACCAAAGCTGTTTTATCAGTATGATCAAATGCATAGCCTCTTTCATCTACGGATTTTGGCTGTGCAAAGCCGCTAAGTCGCAGTGTCGCAAAGATTTTTTTATAAATTGTTGCTAAGCGTTTGTATCTGTCAGTATATTTTCAATTTTCTCTGCGTCTTTGCGTTTATGTAATGCTATATATGCTGGTCGCAGAAGAATAAAACCGGCAGGTGCCCCGCTCTTCCTGGGGATTCAGCAAGCCATTTTTCTCAAGCGTACTGACCAAACACTTTGCCATTTTCTCTGCAGGATCGAGAAGTAAAACCTTCTCCCCTACCACTTCTTGTAGAAGGGGCTTGAGGCAAGAAAAATGGGTGCAGGCCAAAAAAAGCGCGCTGCTAGAGTCTCCTAGAAGCAGTTTCTGTGCCACTTCCTTGCCATCGCTTCTTTTCTCTTGTGCCACAGAGACTAGCTCCTGGCCATCTACTGCGCGCAGAGTCACCTCTGGCAACTTGCGCGCAAGATGGCTTTGATAGAGCTGTGAGTGGATCAGAGCGCGGCTGCCCAAAAGGGTAAGATTTTTCAGATCTGCTTGCTGGGCAAGCTCAAGGGAGGGTTCGATCATTCCTATGACGGGCACCTGGCAATGATGCTGCAAAAAGTCCAAAGCGCATGCACTTGCTGTGTGACAGGCAATAACCAGAATCTTCGCCTCTCTCTCAAGAAGAAACTCTGCCGCCTTTCGGCTATACTCTTCAATTTCTGCGCGACTTTTTTCTCCATAGGGGTAGTGCGCTTCATCTGCATAGTAGAGAAAATTCTCATGGGGCAGAAGCTTTTGCGCCTCTTTTAAGATGCTAAAGCCCCCAATGCCTGAGTCAAACAGTCCGATCGGACGACTTAGCGACATGAATCTGCGGGGATTTTGAGCTCTTGCCCCACGAGGATTTTGGGATTGGGACCAGAGGGGAGGCGGGGATTGGCGCTGCGGAGCTCTTCGACAGAGCAGCCGTAAAGCCTAGCGATTTTCTCCAGGGAATCCCCCGAGCGGACGCGATGGGTTTTACCCGCTGTTTCTTTTGTACCACTGCTCATCGATTTAGCCAAAGAGCTGATGGTGCTGCGCAGGTGCGCCACTTCATCAAGGCGCTTTCCCTCTTCTTGCGCACGCAGAGCTAAAGACTTGAGCTCTTGCTCGAGCTTTTCAATTGCAGAGCTTGTCTCTTCTGCGTAGCGGCCCAAGGCTTTTAGATCACTTTGTAAATGGGTTTGGCTCTTTTCTAAAAAAGAGAGCCTCATCTCAAAGGCCTCTTGCGGTTTCCCAGATTTGAGGAGCTTTTCCTCCAAAAGGGCAATATCGAGCGCTTGAGATCTTTGCTCCTGTTTCACATCGGCAAGGGCAATGCGCAGCTCCTCAAGAAGTGCCACCTGCTGCAAATCCTGCTGCATCTCTGCGCGAGAGGCAAGCTGTGTATTGCAGCTGCTGGCTAAAAGCAGAAAGACAAGTAAAGACCATCTCATTATTTTTCGTGGATCTTGAACTCGACTCTGCGGTTATGCGACCAAGCAGTTGGGCTATGTTCGTGATCTGAAGGTCGCTCCTTGCCATAAGAAATCGGGTGAATGTGATCGGGGTCAACCCCCCGTTTTACAAGCAGAGAGCGGATGTAGTTGGATCTTCTCGCTCCGAGAGCAAGGTTATAGGATTCAGAGCCCCGTTCATCGCAGTGGCCTGCAACAGAGATATGGGTATCTGCATGCTCTTTGAGATAGCCGGCAATCCGATCGATGACGGCAACAAACTCCGCTTTTCGCAGCACATAGTCATCGGTATTGAAATAAACATTTTGAAAGACATGGGCAAGGCCTGCCATTGCCTCGCGGAATTGATCGAGACTCGGAACGCCACTGCCTGGTTCTCCTGGTTCATGAAGAGGAAGAGCAATTGCGCCATCGGCTAATGCTCCTTGAAGATCGGACTCTTCCAGTGGAAGGAAGTCGCTCGCTCCTGGGCCCGTAAAGCCTTGGCTTGCCAGCATCGCATCGCCATCGCTTCCCCATAGCGCTTTTAGCTTACCTGCCTTGGTACGCAGCGCTGTGGAATTGTCGTGATTGCGAGAGCAGCTCATACAAGCTAAGCAGAAAATAGAGAGTAAAGTGACTATGTAGTTCATACTAGCGATGTCCCCATGTTGGGTAATGTTTTTTGCCTGGGCCTTGTGAAATCTTGATCGTTTCACTCTGGTTGAGGTTGACTATATAGAGCTCCGAAGAGGAGGGATCGGTGGAGTTAAACACAATGTGCAAACTATCTGGGGCCCATACAGGGTTTTCCTTGTTGCCAGGCCCTGAAGTGAGCTCCCGCTCTTCCCTCATCGCAAAGTCATAAATCCAGATCTGTCTCACTCCATTACTTTTAGCACTATAGGCTAATTTCGTACCATCGGGAGACCACGAGGGACAGGTATTTTCCCGATTTATTTTCGTCAGCAAGACAGGCTGAGCGCGCCCTACTCCCGGTGTTGAGGAAATGAGATAGATGCGCGGCGAGCCATCTTTATCAGAAACAAAGGCGATTTTTAAGCCGTCGGGACTAAAGGTAGGAGAGCCTTGGGTCGAGCCAGGATAGGAAAAAAGCTGCGATGGCTTGCCTTGCAATGTGCCATCTGCACCAAGGAGTTGAACAAAAAGATCAGCTCTTCCCGATGCATCGCAAATGAAGGCCATTTTATCGCGCTTTGGAGAAATGGCGGGGAGCATCTGGTTGCCGCGGATGTCGAGAATCCTCTCTCCCGTGCGACTTTTCAGTCCTGCGCGGTAGATCTTGGGTTGTCCCGTTTTGTAGCAAACATAGAGAAAGCCATTGCCAGAAGGGATGAGAACAGGGGTAATCGAGTAGCTCTCTTCTTTGGTGACTTGCCTGATATTTTTCCCATCAAAGTCGCATTCCCAGATCTCCGAGCGCCACTTGGTATCTTGAGGGCTTGCCTGCACCGAGTAGAGGATGCGAGAATTGGCCACCCCTTCCTTGTTAAAGAGGAGCTTGACTATTGCATCAGAGAGTTTATGAATTTGGCGTCTATCACTGGCTAAATCCCCTGTGAGCGCAATGTTTTGAAACTGCTTGAGCGTCCCCGCTTTTAGAGAAAAGACAGAGAGGGTCAGCTTTTTATCTACAAGCGCCCCTTTAAGAACATAGTGGGCTCCCTGTCCGCCGATTTTTTGAAAGGCCAGGCTCTCATCGGCAAGAGAGAGCGATCTTTCCATCTCCTCACTGACAGCCATGAGCTTGCAAAAGCCGCAGGTGCGCAGATCAAACTCGAGTACAGAGCGCAGCTCTTCTGCATAACTTTTCGGAAAACCCGAAGAGGACCACCTACTTATATAGAGAGGCGAGAGCTTTTCAGCCGTTGTCAGTTCAACGCGAATCTCCTCTTCAGCAAAAAGAGGCGCAAAAAGAAGGAACCAAAATACCCAAAATCTCATGACTTATTGCAAAAGGTGATCAAAAACGCGCTCTCTTTTCGGCTCACGAGCGCTCCACTAAACCTAGGGAAGTGCATTCTAGGAAGCTCCTCCTCTAGGTAGCGCTGGTTTTTAGCGTTTTTAGCCCCTACGATTTCCATTTTAACAAAACGGCCATTGTTTTGCAGAGTGAGCTTTATTTTGACCTCTCCAAACTCCGGCAAACTCAGCTCTTCATGCAAAGTGGCAATGAGCGCCGCCTCATATTCCTCATCTCCCTTTTCACCAAAGAGCGCCAGAGAATCGATCTTGAGAAGCGGTCTTTGGAGCGTGCTGCGAGCAGAAGAAGGAGCCGCAGAGCTCGCTGGTTTTTCAATTCTAGTGAGACTCTGTTCGAGCTCTTTGAGCAGCTTCATCGTCTCTGTGCTCGCTGGTTTTTTTTGAGCCGTCGCTTTTTTCTCAAGGATAGCGCTACTTCCTTTTTTGGCCTCTTTTTTGGGCGCGGGAAGAGTTGTCTTTTTTGGTTTACTCTCTGCTAATTGACGAGGAGGAGAGGGAGAAGGTGGTGAAACGGCAGAGGGTTTAGAAGCGGGACTTGAGCTTTTCACAGGTGTAGGAAGAGCTAAAATAGTAGGCTGCACATTTTGGACGATAGACTTTACAACTAAAGCCTTTTTCTGCTTTTTCCCTTTGAAATTTACAGCAAAGGCCATCAAACAGAGCAAAAGCAGATGTGCGGCAACAACAATCGAACAAATTTTTCTCATGATTGGCACTCTTTTTATAAACTAAAAACTAGAAGAGATCCGAGTGTGTGCCAGTTCGGGCAAAGTAAATGTTTTTGTTGTCTTTTTTGTATATTAAAAGCCACTCAGGTGTGATATGACATTCCCAGTATCCATTAAAGTTCCCTTTTAGCTTATGGTTCCTATGCTTTTCATCTAGAGGTTTCTCATTGATAAGGTCTGTTATAACATCCTTGATTTTTGACATATCAAGACCGCGTTTTTTTGCTTTTTTTAGCTCTCTCTCAAAAGAACGAAGATAAATTGGCTGTAGCACTAAATACCCAACTTCTTGAACAAATCATCAGCATCTTTGGCTTTAACTAAGCCCTTTCCTTTTTCGATATTATCAATGGCCTTTAGAGTTGCCGCGTTGGGTGAATTTTTGCTGTACAAATTTCCATGAATCCATTCAGCAACAAGATCTCTCATGCTTGTACCTATAATCGCAGCCAGAGCCTTAAGACGTTTATGATCCTCAACTGGAATATCTATAGTCATCCGGAATAGGTTCTCTCTCATCGACATGCACTTATCCTCCTATATACAGTTAATATTAACAGATTTACAGATTTAATGGAATCTGTAAATAAAGATGCTGTATATGAGTGACTTATGATTTTTTTGCGCATTCACTTCTGAGGTTCAAGAATCAGATCCAACTCCTCAAACCCAGCGGCCTCCACAGCATTTTTCACCGCCTGGTAGGTGCCAAAATAGGCCTTCTTGTCGTGAAAAAGCTGCGGAATAGCCTGTGGGTTTTTGGCATGAAGTGCCTGGAGAAGAGGCACCAGCCCCGCAAGAGCGACTTTGCTCCGATTGACAAGGATCGTATTGTCTGCTTGCACGTGAATGGTCAGGAACTTTTCTCCTGGAATAGCGAGCGCCTCTTTTTCCTTAAGCGATCCAGAAGCCAGCTGCACCCGCTCGAGCTCGAGCATCGGAGCGATTAAGATGAAGAGAATGAGCACGACAAAGACAACATCGATGAGAGGGGTGAGGTTGATCCCCCCACTGTCTCCCAAGTAATCAGGCTCTCCGAGACGTCTTCGTCGCATAGAATTTAAGATTTTGGCTTGCGGTATTGCAGCTCAAGAGTAGAGAGCAGACGATAGAGAAAATCCTCCATGTCTGTCGAGAAATACTTAATCGCGTTGCGCAAGTAATTGTGAAAAATCAGCGCGGGGATGGCAATCACAAGACCGAGCACTGTTGTGGCAAGTGCTGTGGAAAGCCCTCCGATGATCGCGGTGTTTGAAGAGGCGGTCCCTCCACCCTGGAGCTGGCCAAAGGTGAGCAAAATCCCCCAAACAGTCCCAAGCAGCCCCAAAAAGGGGGCTAAGGTCACAATCGTCGAGAGGACAAAGAGGTTTTTCTCAAGGCTTTTGGTCTCTGCAGAAATGGTAGTCAGTACATAAGACTCCACAAGCTCTAAATCGCCGCGGCTTAAGTAGACCTCTTGGGCCTCAGCCTCTGCAAAGTAGTGATTCTTATTTAGGATCTCGAGCGTCTTTTGCTTTAAGGATAAAAAGACCTGCGCAAAGGGATGCACCCGTCGCATGGTTGCAGATTTTGGCATCTCCTCTAGAGACAGAGAGAGCAGCTGATCCCGCCTTTTATCAAAGACGCGCTCGAAAGCAAGCCCTAAGGCCTGCACCTTTCTCGTTGCAATGGTCTTGTGCACAAGGACAACCCAGCAGACGACGGAGAGAGAGAAAAGAGCGATGAAAATACATTTACCAAAAAAATCGGCCTGAAAATAAGCTGAAAGGAGAATCCCCTGGTCGGCAAGTAACATACCCCCTCATTTTAGCTCAAGAGAACCCAATGTGTATACACAAACTACCTCAAAAATTGGGAATATGCCAAGGCGGCGCCCGGAATTTGAGTCAGGCGAAGCCGGCGCCGAAGCAGCTCAACTTGAATAAGTTGAGCGATACAGGCGGGCTAAAATTCCATGGCTGCCAACGCCGGCAGAAACCAATTTTTGAGGTAGTTTGTGTATAGACTCCTTCTCGCTCTCCTCCTTCTCCTGACAAAACCCCTCACTTGTGCTGAGGTGACCCTCGGCATTGACCGTTTTTTTGCAGAAAAATTTTCAGACTCTTTAAAGGCAAAACGGGTAGGGCTCATCACTAACCAGACAGGGGTAAATAGGCAGCTCCGCTCGACCATTGATCTGTTTTTTGAGCATCAAGGGACGTTTACCTTAACCGCAATCTTTTCTCCTGAACATGGACTCAATGGCATCGGCAGATCGAGCGAAGAGATGGAGGGGGGGAAAAACCAGCCTCAAACCTTAAGAGGCGTTCCGATCTATAGCCTCCATGGCAAGACACGTCGTCCCACAGCAGAAATGCTCAAGAAGGTCGATCTGCTCGTCTATGACATTCAGGAAATTGGCTGCCGCTCCTACACCTATGCCTCAACCCTGTTTTACGCCATGGAAGAGGCTGCTAAACGCAAAATTCCCGTCATTGTCCTCGATCGTCCCAACCCCTTAGGAGGTCTCATTGTCGATGGCCCCATGCTAGAGGACAAATGGCGCTCTTTTCTCGGATACATCAATGTTCCCTACTGTCATGGCATGACAATTGGAGAGCTCGCTCGCTTTTTTAATGGCGAGTATCGGATCGGATGCCACTTGCAAGTGGTGGCCATGCGTGGCTGGGGGCGAGAGATGACCTTCAAAGAAACAGGATTGCCTTGGCTTCCCACAAGCCCCTACATCCCTGAATCTGATACTCCCTTTTATTACGCCTCGACAGGGATTTTGGGAGCGACCGGCCTTGTCAACATCGGCATTGGCTACACGCTTCCCTTTAAGGTAGTGGGCGCCCCTTGGATCAAAGGAGGGCTTTTCGCAGAAAAACTCAATGCACAAAAATTGCCCGGGGTCACCTTTGTTCCCTTTTCTTACAGACCTTTTTATGGGCTCTACAAAGACCAGGATTGCGATGGCATCAAGATTGTGATCACCTCTGCCAAAATTTATAAGCCCCTGGCCGTCCAATACCTGCTCATCGGCATCCTCAAGTCTCTTTACCCCAAGCAGTTTGAGAAGAGGCTGCAGCAGCTGACGGCTGTGGAGCGCACCTCCTTTTGCAAGGTCAATGGAACAGAGCAGATCCTCAAGATCATGGAAGAGCAAAGGTACATCGGCTGGAAAATGGCCTCTTATGATGAGGGAAAAAGAGAGCTGTTCTTAGAAAAAAGGAAGAAATATCTGCTGTATTGAATTTTTTTATTTTTGTGACTAATGTCCAGTTAAAAGGTAGTCCGGACAATCAAGCTCGCAGCTATTCTCAGTTTTTGTACTCATGATGTACGCTTCTTAAGAGCCTGCCTAGAGGCTCTTTCCCCTTACTGTGCTCAGCTCCTCATCCCTGTCTGTGACCATTTTTATGATGGAACAAGAGAAAATCGGCCCCTTTTAGAGACACTCTATGCGCTCTATCCACAAGTAGACTTTATCGAGTTTGCCTACAGCCAGACAGAGCTCTTTGGCACCCCGGCGCGCCTTGTTCCCGAAAGCCCCGATTGGGCCACACACTGGCACAATACTGCGCGCTATGTGGGCAGTTTCTTCTTGTCCTCTGAGATTGAGTGGGTGCTCTTTTGCGATGTCGATGAGCTTTTTGAAAAAGAGAAATTGGGCCACTTTCTCTCTACATTTGCTCTTTCATCCTATACAGCGATTCGATTTGCCACCTACTGGTACTTTCGCAGCGCCTCTCTGCGCGCCAAAGAGCAGCCAAATGGCCCGCTCCTGATTAGACGTTCTGCCCTGCACCCAGAACTTCTACTTCATCCCGATGAGAGGTGCGGCATTTTCCACAAGGTCCCTGGTAAAAAAGAGCAGGAGGTAAAAGATACCAAAGGCGCGCCCCTTGTCCACCATTATAGCTGGGTCAGGCAAGAACAAGAGCTCAGACACAAAGTCAAGACCTGGGGCCATCATTGGGAGAGAAATTGGCAAAAATTGATCGATGAGGAGCTTAAAGGTGCTTTTTCAGGAACCGATTTTGTCAGAGGGTACACTTATGAGAAAGTAGAGCCCTATTTCGACCCTCTGCTTGAACCGATTCCAGAGATAGCCGAAAAAAAAAGGCAGGTGCACCAGGTCACTGCGCAGGAGCTTTTTCGGCTCGAGATAAAATCTTTGCTAAATCAGCCCTGAGCTGAGATCCGGAGGTAAAGACGATCCCCTCCATTCCGAGTTTTCTTGCTGTCTCGACATTTCTGGTTTTGTTATCGATAAAAACAACTTCTCTAGCTGGCAAATTGAGCGTGCGTAGCAAGATGCGATAGATCTCTGCATCGGGCTTTTGGACCTTAAAGTCCGACGAAATGATCGCGGGAGAAAAGGGGGCGTAATAGCCTCCTCTTCGCAAAAATGTGGCACGCGCAGCTGATGTATTGGAAAGCAGCCCCACAATGTAGCCCTCCTCTTTGAGCTCTTGGACAAGGGCCTGCACCTCAGGATTGAGTCGCACGATTTGAGTTAAAGCGCTATTTATCTGCTCCATAAAACCCACAGGTAAATGGCCAAGCGGATGGGCCTTGCGGTGGTAATAGGCGTAATCCTCCCAAAAGCCCTCCCCTTCATTCAGGGCAATGTAGAGTTTGTCCCCATCAAAATCATGTGGGTCCGCATCGGGAAAGGTCTTCAAGATCAGCTGCATCACGGGAGAGCGATCGGTAACAGCGACTACTCCGCCAAAGTCGAAAATCAGAGCTTTAATCGCTGCAAAGCTAGAGGTGGAATAGAGGATTAGCAAAAAAAGGAAGATACGCATAATAGGGTTACCTATGATTGATTCTCACGCTCATTTAACTGGCCCTGAGCTCGTAAAAGAGGCAGACGCCATCGTTTTGCGAGCCACTCGAGCTGGGGTGACTCATATCGTCAATATTTGCACAGACGCCTCTTCTTTGAAAGAGGGGATAGTACTGCAAACGCGCTTTCCCAACATCGTCTACAATGCAGCGGCGACCACTCCCCATGACGTCGAAAATGAGGGCGACTCTTTCTTTCCGATTGTAGAGGAGGCAGCAGAGACTGGGCAGCTTGTAGCCATTGGAGAGACGGGGCTTGATTATTTCTACAAATACTCACCTCCACAGATCCAAAAGCACTTCTTAAGCCTCTACATGCAGCTCGCTCAAAAGATCCCTCTTCCTCTGATTTTTCACTGCAGAGAGGCTTTTGCTGATCTTTTTGCTGCAGCCGATAGAGAATACAAAAGCCCCAAAGCGATTCTACACTGTTTCACAGGGACAAAAGAAGAAGCACAGGGGGTTTTAGATAGGGGCTGGCTGCTTTCTTTAAGCGGCATTCTCACCTTCAAAAAATCGGAAGCTTTGCGAGAAATTGCCCGCTATGTTCCTCTCAACCATCTGCTCATCGAAACAGATGCTCCTTACCTTGCTCCCCAAAAATGGCGCGGTCAACAAAACGAGCCCGCTTACCTTGATGAAACCGCGCAGTGCCTCGCGAAAGTGAAGGGAATTACCGTGGAAGAGGTGAAGGAACAAACGGCACAAAACGCGAGGCTCTTTTTTGGATTTTAGCCACAATGTAGCAAGCCTATCCGAAATGGTTAAGCTGACTCCTCCCATTCTCTCTAGAGATACGATTTCGAAAAAAATTGTATGCACCCGTCCCATGCGCAATGGAAAATTTAATCTTTCAGTGGGACACCATTTAGGAAAAATCATTGTGAACTGCTATGGCCATGGAGGGTCTGGATGGACAACTCTTTTTGGATCTGTAAACAAAACCATTGAGCTCTTCCAGAACATAGACCCAAATAAACATAGAGCGATCAGGGTGATTGGTTCGGGATGCATGGGGCTGACAGCAGCTATAGAATTAGATCGACTTGGGTTTACTGTTGCCGGCATCTCTACTAAAAGTCTCTATGACCTGCCCTCTTGGAGAGCAGCCGGCTACTTTGCACTCGTATCGGTCAAAACTTCTCCCGAAGAGCAAGAGAACTTAAATGAAATTGGCCTCCATACCTTTCTCTCGTACCAAATCATCGATCGTGGAGAGCATCCCTACATCACTAGAGAGGCCGTGAAATACATGCCTATTTATTCTAGTATTGATACCGATGCTGGAGTGGAAGATTTAGAAGAACGGGGCTTAATTCCTCCTAGGCAGTATGTATCCCTGGATTTTGGAAATGGAGTCATTCATCATGGATATGTGAAATACATGACCTATTTCATGAACACAACGACACTCATGCACCAGCTGATTGCTGAAGTCAATAAACGCGCCATTCCCATTCAACTTCAAGAAGTTCAATCTTTCGATGAGATTGCAGAGGAAATTATTTTTAATTGTTCGGGGTTAGGTGGTCGAGAGTTAAATCATGACACAAGCCTGATTCCAGTCAGAGGTCACCTGATTGCCCTTAATGCGGCGGCTGGAGATGGACACATGGACTATATGATTTACACCAAGGTGAAGCAGGATGGAAAAGAAGAGTATGTTTACCTCTTTCCAAAAAACAGATCGGTAATCCCTGAAAATATCAGCGGAACGGTTTGCTCAGGGGTATTGGGAGGCACCTTCATCCCTCATGTGGATCAATTACCCCAAACAGAGCAAGAGGAGCTCGACCAAATAGAACTTAAGCGTTTATTAGATCGCAACTCAGAGTTTTTCCATGGACATCCCTTTATCGACACGTAACCGGACTAGCCGTTTTTTGAGGATTTTAGGAAAACGGATTAATTGCTTTTAGATTCTATA